>WNFZ01004664.1_pt1 | contig 18090 bp, 10 predicted proteins | sample 5400081 | NCBI WGS metagenome assembly WNFZ01 (sample SAMN13153365, study PRJNA577476) | soil metagenome | isolation source: 80 cm soil or saprolite under grassland replicate 1 | place: USA:California | collected 2016-06-15 | reverse complement strand
AGGCCGTTCAGGCCAAGGCGGTTGCCACTCCCCAGTCGGATATTCAGACGACGTTCGCGGTTGGCGAAGAAGCGGAGACGAAGATTGCATCTGCGACCACCGAAGCGTACCCGGTCACCGCGCCACTCGATCGAGTACAACCTGTGCTTCGGCGCGGCGATACGGAACGCGTGGACGTTGTGGTGCGAACCAAGAAAATCGGGCACTTCTTTCCAGGCGGTACCGTCGACGCCTACGACACGTGGCTGGAACTGAAAGCCACCGACGACAAAGGCCAGACGATCTTCTGGAGCGGCATGGTCGAAGACGGCGGCAAAGGCCCCGTGGAAAAAGGCGCGCATTTCTATCGCTCGCTACAGATTGATGAACACGGCAATCCGGTGAACAAGCGCAATGCCTGGTCCACACGCGCCGTCGTATATGTACGGCTCATTCCGCCCGGCGCCGCGGATACAGTGCATTACCGCATGCGCATTCCCGAGGATGCAGGAAACAAAATCACGTTGCACGCACGCCTGTGCTATCGCAAGTTCTCGTGGTGGAACACTCAATTTGCATTCGCAGGCGTGCCGGATACGACAAAGCCTGCATCGCCGGTTGCGCCGAGTTATGACGACAACACCTACACGTTCACAGGATCGCTGCAAGGCGTTTCGGGGAAGGAGGAGAAAATTCCCGATGTGCCGGTGGTAGCGTTAGCAGAAAGCGAAGTCTCGCTGAATGTTGCTGCCCGCAATGCACCCGCACTGCAGCCGAAGGCTGAACTTCATGCGGAAGACTGGCAGCGGTGGAATGATTACGGAATCGGATTGCTGTTGCAGGGGGATCTTAAAGGCGCGGAAGTCGCCTTCCAGAAAGCGACGGAAATTGATCCCAAGAATTCCGACGGTTGGGTGAACATCGGCCGTGCCGCGGTGCAGGAAGGCGATATGGACCGTGCTCGATCGGTGCTTCAGAAGGCGCTTGCCGTCACTCCTGATCTGGCGCGGGCGAATTACTTCTATGCGCGCGTTCTGCGCAGCGATGGCAACTACGACGGCGCGGCATCTGAACTGCAGAGTGTTTTAAAGCAGTATCCGCGTGACCGCGTGGTCTTGAATGACTACGGACGCGTGTTGTTCCTGCAGCGCAAGTTTGCCGACGCGGTGAAGGTGCTGAATTCCGTGCTTGCGATTGATCCGGAAGATCTGCAAGCGCATTACAACCTGATGCTCTGCTACAACGGACTTGGTGATGAAAAGCAGGCGAAGGATCATCAGGTCCGTTACTTGCGATTCAAAGCTGATGAAGCATCGCAGACGATCACCGGGCCATACCGCCAACTGCATCCGGAAGACAACAACGAGCGTCAGGCGATCCACGAGCATGTGTCAGTGCCGCTGGCAGGGTTGAAGCAGACTCGAACCAGCAGCCGCCGTGCAGACACGGGCGTCCACGCCCGTGTGGCCGAGCGAAGCTCGGCAGCCAAGAATGCGGGCACCCAATCCAACGGAGCGATGAATTAATGCAGTCATGTGACCTGGGCAGGTTTGTATCAGGGCACGGCTTCAGCCGCGCCGAGAGATTCCAGAGAGACATTTCGGCAGCAGTCGCTGCGAAGCCAGCGACTGCTGCCACTCAGGTTATGCGCCGTTTTTTGGCACGCCTGAAGGCGTGCCCTGATACAAAACGAGCGGCGTTCAGTTTGGTTTTGATTGCCGCGTTGTTTGGAGCCGCGACATTCTCGGTTTCCCCGGCCCACGCGCAGACCATCACATTTCGCGATATCACCGCACAGGCCGGAATTCATTTCACGCACAACAACGGAGCGTTCGGAAAGAAGTATCTCCCCGAGACTATGGGCCCGGGCTGCGCATTCATTGATTACGACAACGACGGCTGGCCCGACATCCTGATCGTCAATGGCGAGAACTGGCCGGGACATCCAGGCCCAGCGACCACGCCGAAGCTGTATCACAACAATCATGACGGCACATTCACCGATGCAACTCGCAAAGCCGGCCTTGCGATCCCAATGTTCGGCATGGGCATCGCTGTCGGCGATTACGACAACGACGGATTCGACGACCTCTTTATTAGTGCAATGGGGCGGAGCCACCTGTTCCACAACAATGGCAACGGCACGTTCACGGACGTCACGAAGGCGGTGGGATTGTTGGGTCCGAATGAGTTTTCAACCGGGGCGGCATGGGTGGACTATGACCGCGACGGCAAACTCGATCTCGTGGTTGCAAACTACGTGCAGTGGACGTTGCAGGGCGACCTGTTCTGTACCCTCGATGGCACCCACAAGTCCTATTGCACGCCCGAGTCGTATAGGGGAGCAAGCGCGCGGCTGTGGCACAACCTGGGCGACGGCAAATTTGAAGACGCCACGCAAAAGGCGCACTTCCTCGATACCACTTCCAAGTCGCTCGGCGTCGCGATCCTCGATTACAACGGCGACGGCTGGCCGGACATCGTCATTGCCAATGACACGCAGCCGAACAAACTGTATTTGAACAAGCGCGATGGGACGTTCGAAGAGAAAGCTGTGCCGGCCGGGATTGCGTTTAGCGAAGACGGCGTGGCGCGCGCCGGCATGGGCGTGGATGCTGCGGACTACGACCGGTCCGGACGAGCGAGCCTGATCATTACGAATTTCGCCAATCAGATGCTGTCGCTCTATCACAACGAAGGGAACGGATTGTTCGTGGACGAAGCGCCTAGTTCGGAAGTTGGACGCGCATCGTTGATCACGCTCGGCTTCGGCTGCTTCTTCTTCGATTACGACAACGATGGTTGGCCGGATATTCTCGTAGCCGACGGGCACATTGAAGATCAGATTGAAAAAGTGCAGAAGCGGGTCAGTTACGCCGAACCGCCGCACGTGTTTCGCAATCTGGGCAAAGGGAAATTTGCGGAGGTGACGCAAGCCTTGGGTAGCGCCTTCGCTGCACCAAAAGTCGCGCGCGGCGCGGCTTACGCGGACATTTTCAACGAGGGCGTGCTGGACGTTCTGATGACGACGAACGGCGGACGCGCATATCTTTTCCACAACGAAGGCGTGACTAACCATAGCTTGCGTATCAAGCTGATCGGTACGAAATCGAACCGCGATGGCATTGGCTCGGTGATCACCGTGACTTCTGGCAATGACAGGCAGTGGAAGATGCTGCGCAGCGGGTCGAGCTACCTTTCCCAGAGTGAACTGGTCGCGACATTCGGGTTGGGGCAAGGAACGAAGGCGGACTCAATCGAAATTCAGTGGCCCAGCGGGCAAATCGATAAGCTGAGTAATGTAAACTCCGGGCAGATGATCACGGTGCAGGAAGGCAAGGGAATCGTAGCATCGAGGGTGTACGGCGCGGCTGCAAAGAGACCTGTTGCAACGAAGGTGGCGCGGCTCTCCGCAGAAAAGCAGTAATCGGCCTCTGCTTGCTCGGTCGGAGTAAAGTAGGTAAACTAACTACATTATGGAAAAGGCTATTTCCGCGGCTGAGGCTAATCGTAAGTTCTCCCAAGTATTACGAGAAGTGCGCGAAGGCCACAGCTACGTTGTGACCAGCCATGGCAAGCCGGTGGCAAAGATTGCGCCCGTGGATGAGAAACGCTCAGAACACGCAAAGCAGCGCCTTCTTCGCCGGCTTCTCTCACAGCCTGTTCGTAACATCGGGCGCTGGACCCGCGAAGAACTCTACGAGTAGGCGATGAGACTGGCCCTTGACACGAGTGTCCTCGCCTATGCGGAAGGCGTAAACGGCGCTTCAATGAGGAACTCGGCGACCGTAATCATTGACAGACTCCGTCCTGCAAACACATTTCTGCCAGTTCAGGTACTCGGCGAGCTGTTTTATCTTCTGGTTCGTAAGGGAATCTTCTCTCCTCAACGCGCCCGTTCCTCGTTGTTAGCTTGGCAGGATAGCTTTCGGTTCATCGAGACCTCAGGCGCAGTAATGCTCATGGCTGCGGATTTGGCGGCACGTCATCATTTGAAGATATGGGATTCCGTCGTGCTCGCGGCTGCGGCCTCCGCTGGTTGCCGCTTGCTGTTATCCGAAGACCTGCAAGATGGGTTTACCTGGAATGGCGTGACGGTTGTGAATCCCTTCTCAAAAACACCGCATGAGCTTTTGGCGGAAGCTCTGGAACCGTGAAGCTGTCGGACGCACGAGAACCATAACCATAGGGCGCGGGTGTGCCTAGAGGAGTGCTGCGGGAAGGCTGCGTGTGAGGTGAGTCCCTTCTGTGATTAAATCTTTAGCGATGAAATCTAAATGGCTGCTGTGCGTTGTCGCACTACTACTCGCGGGGCTGGTGCTGCTTGCCGCGGCTCCCGAAAAGAAATCCAATCCCACCGAAGCCGCGAGGCTGAACAATCTTGGCTGCGCTTATATGAACCAGCAGCTGTTCGAGAAGGCGCTGAAGAACTTTCAGGACGCGGCTGTGCTCGATCCGGGGCTGAGTACGGCGCGGCTGAATGCGGGTATTGCGCTATCGAGCCTGGGGCGCGTGGATGAAGCCAAGAAACTGCTCGACGAAGCTGCCAAGGCGAATCCTAAAGACCCGCACACGTGGTACGCGCTGGGCATGCTCGACAAGAACAGCAGCGAGCCGGAAGCCGCGGTTGAAGACTTTAAGCGGGTGGTTGCGATCGACGATGGCGACGCCGATACCTGGTACTTTCTCGGCACGGTCTATTCGCAGCTCAAACAGTTTCCGCAAGCGATTGACGCGTTTGAGCACGCGCTCAAGCTGAATCCGCTACACGCTTCGGCGCAGTTTGGACTCTCGCGCGCCTACCAGCAGTCTGGTGACAGCGCGAACGCCCGCGAGCACCTGACGCGTTTCCAGTACGTCACGCAGCACAAGCTCGGCTCGGCAATGAGCCTCGCCTACGGCGAGCAGGGCAAGTATTCGCTGGCCGAGGAGTCGCAGGCGTCCACGGTGAAGGTCCTGCCGCAGATTTCGGTGAAGTTTGTGGATGTGATGAAAGAGGCGGGAATTGACTCTAAGCAATCTCCAATATCCGCAAGTTATCTCGGCGCCGGTGCGTGTTTTCTGGATTACGACAACGACGGGAAAATCGACATTTTACTTTCGGATAATGGTGCTTCCGGCGCAATGAGCCTTTACCACAATCTGGGAGATGGAAAATTTGAGGAGCTTACCAAGTCTACTCTGGGGGTGGCCGCTAACGACCACGCCATCGGATGCGCGGCGGGCGACTACGACAACGACGGATTCGAAGACATAGCGCTTGCCTCTAGTGGGGGAATCAGGCTGCTCCACAATGAAAAGAATGGCACGTTCAAGACCGTTATCGGCGGCGGAGGAGGTATCGGCCAGGGAGCCTCCGGTGAGAAAAAGAAAGCTGCCCCGAGCCGTGAGCCGCAAATTGAGGGAGTGCCACCAGTGGGCGGCCCACTCGCCCCGGATGGCCTGAAAACCGCAGAGCAGCCAGTTGGCGTGACCTTCATCGACTACGACCACGACGGCGACCTGGACCTCTACGGCACGCGGTCCACTTTAGTCGGGGAAACAGAGCCGAATGACAACACGTGGACTGAGAAGATGCCGCCGCTAGCGGGCAACCTTCTATGGCGAAATAACGGAAACGGAACGTTCACGGATGTGACCGCCGAGGTCGGTGTTGCGGGTAACACGACGAGCCTAGCAGCGGTCGGCACCGACTACAACAACGACCGCGCAGTAGATATTGTCCTAACAGGCGGAAAACGCGGTGCAACTGTCTTTGAAAATCCGCGAGAAGGAGCTTTTAGAATTGCGGACGTGTTTTCTGAACGCGCTCCAGAGGGAGCAACCGGAGTCGCGGTCCTCGATTTCGACCATGATGGCTGGATGGATTTGGCGTTTACCTTGAACCGCTCGCCCGGCATCAGTTTGTGGCGAAATAATCACGGCAAAGGCTTTGAAAACGTGAACCTTCCGTCTCCTTATTGGGATCGCGGCTACGGCATCGCCGCCTTCGATTACGACACCGACGGTTGGGTGGACCTCGTTGCGGTGGGCGAGACGAAAGAAGGCAAGGGCGAAGTCAAGCTCTTCCGCAATCTTGGCCCCGATGGATGGAAAGACGTCACTGCCGACGTGGGCCTCGAGAAGATTCAGCTCAAAGATCCGCGCGCCATTATCACCGGAGACTACGACAACGACGGTGCTACCGACCTGCTCATTACCCAGAACCACGGCCCTGCCGTCCTGTTGAAGAACGAAGGCGGCAACAAAAACAACTGGCTGCGGCTCGCGCTCAAAGGACTGAACGACAACAAAAGCGCCATCGGGACCAAGGTAGAAGTCTTCTCTGATGGCATTCGACAGAAATTTGAGATCTACGGATCGAATGGATATCTCGGGCAGAACTCGCCGTATCTCACCGTGGGTCTAGGACAAGCGAAGCAAGCCGATGTGGTGCGCATGCTCTGGCCCGGGGGTGTGCTGCAGGATGAGGTAGAAGTCGCTGGCAACAGGCAGCAGGATTTCCAGGAACTCGATCGGCGCGGGAGTTCGTGCCCGACGCTGTTTGTGTGGGATGGGAAACATTACCAGTTGGTCGCCGACGTACTCGGCGCGGGAGTCATTGGACATTGGGTTGCGCCGGGAGAGCGGAATATTCCGCGTCCGGTGGAGTGGGTGAAGGTGGACCGGGAGATGATTCGGGAGAAAGAGAATCCCCACTTCTCGCAAAGTACGCGAGAAATGGGGCACCCTGCTTCTCCCGAGCCACGGACGGCGGGCGCCCCACTTCTCCCCGGTGTTGGGAGAAGTGGGAGTGAGACACTCAGTTTCCGTCTGATGGAACCCATGGAGGAGGCGGTCTATCTCGATGCGGTGAAGCTAGTGGCGGTGGACCATCCCTCCGATGAAGAGGTTTACCCCAACGAGTATTTCGCCAGCAATCCGCCGTATCCGGAATTCAAGGTGATTACGAGCCAGGGCGCGAAACCGCCGGCCGGTGCTTGGGACGACAAGGGAAACAATTTTCTGCCCGATTTTCTTGCGCACAAGTATGTTGGGAAGTTTGATCTGCTGCCGTTCAAAGGATTCACCAAGCCGCACAGCTTGATCCTTGATCTTGGCGAGCCGTATCGCGGAGGTCCGTTGAAGCTGCTGATGCACGGCGAAATCGAATACTTCACCGCAACGGGGATGTATGCGGCGTCGCAGGCGGGAGTTGAGGCGACGGCGCCGTATGTGGAAGCTGAAGCGGCGGGCGAGGACCCCATTCGACTTCGCTCAGGGCAGGTTCGCCCCACACTGCCACCAGTCGCGCAGCGACGAAATCTAAATAGCCCGGCACGTGAGTGCCGGGAGTGTCCGGCCAACGGAGCGAGTCCCTTCAGGGACGGCACCAAAGGTAAGTGGGTCCGCGTCACCGACGACATGGGCTTCCCGGCAGGACTGCCGCGCACCATCACCACAGATCTCAGCGGAAAGCTGCCAGTGGGAACAACGCGTATTCGCATCACCACCAACCTGCAGATTTATTGGGACAGCATTCTGATTGATCGCAGTCAGCAACGCAAAAACTTCAAGCAGCGCGAGATTCCTCTAGCCAAGGCGCAACTCGGGTATCACGGATATCCGCGGCAGATCGAAGATCAGCCGCCGGGGAATGTGAAATACTTGTACGAGCAGGTCAGCCGCACCGGCCCCTATGCGCGCCAAGCCGGAACCTACACCCGCTACGGCGACGTGCTGCCGTTGCTTACAAATTCGGATGACAAGCTCGCCGTATTCGGATCGGGTGAGGAAGTGCACCTCGATTTCGATCCGTCGAAGCTGCCGCCGCTTCCCAAGGGATGGACACGCGACTATTTTTTCATGGCCAATGGCTATGAAAAAGACATGGACTTCTATGCGGCGGATGGTTCGACGGTCGAACCGTTGCCATTCCGGAGCATGGGGAAGTATCCGTATCCTGGGAAGTCGTTCCCGCGGGACCGTAAGCATCTCGACTACATGCTGAAGTACAACACGCGGTTTGTGTCGGGAAATGAGCCGCAAGGGTATGCGTACGAGTACGGGAAATAGACGGTTCTCCGTGCCGTCCCGCAGCCTTTGTCACAGCGTTCTTTCGCCCCTTCCGGGGCTAGGTCTTCTTTTCTCCAGGGACCCACGGCTTGCGCCGTGGGCTCTACTCTCCCGCCGCTTTCGCGGCTACTGCTTGCCCTTCATTCCCAGCAGCATCTCAGCTCCTGCTTTATAATCAGTCTTTCCGCTCACATCTGGAGTTCTCAACAAAATGATTCGATTTCTGCAGACTTCTGGTGCGTTCAAGAAGTACTTTCTTGGCGCGATATTGGTTGTAATTTGCATATCCATGGCCTGGTACCTGGTGCCCAGCTTTTCGGGCCAGGGATTAGGCGTCAGCAACGTTCCGGTAGTGGCCACGGTTGCTGGGGATGAGGTAACTGCTGAGGCGGTCCGCAAACAGGCGCAGAAGGGACTCCAGCAGCAGTTTCCACGGGGTGGGGCCCAAGCGGCGGCGCTTTTGCCAATGTTCGCAAACCAGGCTGCGCAGCAGTTGATTAACGAAAAGATCTTGCTCAGCGAGGCTGACCGCCTTGGGTTGCGCGCAACGGACGACGACCTCCGCGACTACCTCCACCAAGGGCAGGTGGGAGAGATGCTTTTCCCGGGTGGAAACTTTGTCGGCCAGGACGCGTACGAGGATTTTGCCTCCCGCAACGGTTTCAATGTGCCGCAACTCGAGCAGGCAATCAAAGATGAAATCCGCATCAAGAAGCTGCAAGCTCTCATCGCCGGCGGCGCGACGGTTACTGACGCCGAAGTTCGGGAGCAGTTTCAGAAGCAGAATACGAAGGTCAAGTTTGATTACGCGGTCATTAAGAAAGACGACATTCTGAAGAGCTTGCATCCCGCAGAGGCGGAGTTGCGGGCATTCTACGATCGCAACAAGCAGACCTACGTTAACTCCATTCCCGAGAAGCGCCAGTTGAAGTATGTGGTGCTCGACAATGCCAGAATGCTGGCGCAGACGCAGGTCACGCAACAGGATCTCCGGGACTATTACGAAAAACAGCGCGAGCAATACCGGGTGCCGGAACAGGTGAATGTGCGGCACATTCTGATCAAGACGCCGCTGCCCGGCCCCGACGGCAAAGTGGTAGATCCGAAAGCGGTTGAGGCGGCGCAAGCGAAAGCTCAAGACGTGCTGAAGCAAGTCAAAGCGGGCGGGAACTTCGCCGACCTCGCCAAGAAGTATTCCGACGATCCCGGCAGCGCGAAGGAAGGCGGATCGCTCGGCTGGATCGGCAAAGGACGCACCGTTCCAGAGTTTGAAAAAGCCGCGTTCTCGCTGCCCAAAGGCGGCACCAGCGATCTTGTGAAGAGCAGCTACGGTTACCACATCATTCGTGTGGACGACAAGCAGGACGCGCATCTGAAGCCGCTCGATGAAGTGAAGGCGCAGATTGAACCGATCCTCAAGCAGCAGAAGTCCGCACAGGCCGCGCAGCGCGAGGCAGATCAACTGCTGGCCGCAGCGCGCACCAGTAGCGTGGAGAAAGCAGCAGCGGCCAAGGGCTTGCAAGTCGTCAGCACAGATTTCGTGACCAGCAAAGACACACTGCCGGGAATCGGCGCCGACCAGCAGTTCATGAATGCGGCGTTTGGGCAGACTGCGAACGCTCCGCCGGACCTCGCGCAATTGCATTCGGGATTCGCGGTGTATCAGGTAACGGCATTGAAACCGCCGGCGACGCCTACCTTCGAAGAGGCACGCAGCCGCGTGGAACAGGAGTTTAAGAACGAACGCGCAGCCCAGTTGCTCTCGCAGAAAACCCAGGAACTTTCTGATCGCGCCAAAGCTGATCATGATTTGAAAAAGGCTGCGAAAGAAGCCGGTGCCGAGTTCAAAACCAGCGACTTCGTTGCTCCTGATGGGCAGGTTCCGGACATTGGTTCGATGACCGGATCCGCTTCGGTGGCGTTTACGCTAAAGCCGGGTGAAGTCAGCGGACCGATCGACAGCGGGAACACTGGCGCTGTCCTCTCAGTGGTAGATCGCCAGGCCCCGACCGATCAGGACTTTGCCGCAAAGAAAGACCAGATCCGCGAAGGCTTAATGCAGCAGAAGCAATCAGTGGTCTTCGGACTCTTCTTGTCAAATCTGCGCGACAGCATGGAGAAGTCCGGAAAAGTGAAGGTCAACCACAAACAGCTGGATCTGCTGACCAAGGCGCGAGGTGAAGAAGAGTAGAAGGATCGGGCGATCGGGTGATCCGGTCATCGGGTGATCGAAACGCCCAATCCTCCCAGTGACGGATCTCGCGTTGAAACCTGCAGCGTTTTTCTGCTCCCGAAATCACCCGATCATCCGATGACCCGATCGCCCGAGCCCATGACTTTTCCCCGCCTGACAGGAATTCTGCTGCATCCGATTTCGCTGCCCTCGCGCGGAGGCATCGGCGATCTCGGTCCTGCCGCCTACGAGTTCATCGATTTTCTCGCTACGGCAAAGCAAGGCCTGTGGCAGGTTTTGCCGCTGAACCCACCTGCGAATGGCAACTCTCCATACTCTTCGACGTCGGCGTTTGCCGGCAACCCTCTGTTGGTGAGCCTCGAGCGGCTGGTTGAACACGGGTGGCTGGATGTTCCCGCGATCTCTGGGTTACCTACTGATGGCGTTCATATTGACTACGAGCAGGTCAACCGGGAGAAGCTTCCGTTGTTGTGGCAGGCGGCCATGAATTTCGCCGAGCGGGCGAGCGGTAATGCTCGCGAAAAGTTCGATCGGTTCTGCGGAGAGAACTCCTGGTGGCTCGAAGACTACATTCTCTTCGACCTCTTGAGTGAACGGTATGGCCGGAACTGGAGTCGCTGGCAGCCCGAGCTGGCGCGGCACGATCAGACCGCACTCGATGGAGTGCGCCGGGAGTTCGCGAACGACCTAATGCTTCGACGCGTCGTGCAGTTCTTCTTTTGGGAGCAATGGCATGCTGTGCGGCAGTACTGCGCACAGAAATCAATTCGCGTCGTTGGCGACATCGCCATTTTCGTGGACTACGATAGCGCCGACGTCTGGGCCAACCGCCATCTGTTTCGTTTGCGCGACGAGGATTTGCAGCCGGAAGTCGTCTCCGGCGTGCCGCCCGACTACTTCAGCGCCACCGGTCAGCGTTGGGGGAATCCGCTCTACGATTGGGACGCGATTCGTGCGGAAGGGTATCGCTGGTGGGTGCAGCGGCTGCGCTGGGCAACCGAGACCTGCGACTTCATCCGGCTGGACCATTTCCGCGGCTTTGCTCAGTTCTGGGAGATCCCTGCGAGTGAGCCGACGGCGATCAAAGGCCGTTGGGTGGATGGCCCCGGAGATGAGTTGTTCGACAAGATCAAGCAAGAGCTGGGCGGGCTCCCATTTTTCGCGGAAGACTTGGGATACATAACTCCGGACGTAGTAGCGCTGCGGGATCGTCACGGTATCGCCGGTGTTGCCGTCTTGCAGTTTGCATTTGGCGACGTGGGCGCGCACGCGTATTTACCACACCGAGTCGGAGAACATCGCGTGATCTACAGTGGCACGCATGACAATGACACGAGTCTCGGCTGGTGGGCGGCACTAAGTGAGCAAGAACAGCGTGCTGTCCGCGCGCTGATTGGCCCATGCGACGATGGTCCGAACTGGGGCTTGATTCGCCTGGCGCAGAGTTCTCCGGCAGCATTCTCCATTGTTCCACTACAAGATGTTCTGGGACTCGGGAGCGAAGGGCGCCTGAACACGCCCAGCACGACCGTGGGAAATTATCACTGGCGGTACGCAGCGGGAGCGCTTAAGCCGGAATTAGCAAAGAAGCTCGCCGGGCTGGTGGAGGTGACGGATAGACTTCCAGATCTGCAAGCGCCTCTACATTCCGAACAATTCATCGCGTGACGCAACTTTGGTAAATGCAAAAACCGGAGCCTTGCGGCTCCGGCTTTTGTGTTGGCAGGTTCGCCCGGATAAAACTTGTGCGTGGCGCGGGCGCCCTCGCCCGCGAGTTGTCACGAAGTTCCCTTGTCGAGCCTCGCTCGGCAGGATAGCCGAGGGCGGTTGTCCCTACGCGGTCCTCTTTGTTTACGCCGTTCTGCGCGGACGCGTTGTCAGGTCCCGAATCTGCGTCAGGACGCTCGACAGCTGCATCCCGTTCAGCTGCGAAATGAATGGCACCATTTCCGCGATGAACGGGTCCTTCATCAGTTCGACAATTTCTTCCTGACGGTTACGTTCGCCGCCGCTGAGCAGATCCGGCACAGTCACCTCCAAGGCGCGCGCCAGACGTTCGAGCGACGACAACGTGGGTGTGGCCTTTTCGTTTTCAATTTTCGATACGTAGGTGCGAGGCACGGACATGCGTCCTGCGAGCTGGCGCTGGCTTAGTCCATTGCGCAACCGCATGGCACGGATCGAGGCTGCGAGGTTAAGGTGGCCGCGGTGCGGAGGCAGAATGAGCTGTGGCTCAGGCGCCGCCCCAGAAGGCAACGGTCGCAACGAACAACCTCCCGGGAATCAACCGGGGCAAGATTAGTAGCCATCGAAAGGTGGGAGTTGCCAGAGCGGGCAAGACCCAGGAACCCAACGCTTTAGGTTCCAATCTCTTGGGTAATGTGCGGTATGTGGCCTGTGGAAGTCAAGGGAAATGTTGAGGTAAAGTCGAGGGAGTTCCGAGAATGGCGAAACACACGCGCGAAAATAGCAGGGAATTCGGATGCTAAACAGGGACACATCGGATTGAAGGCTGCTGTTTACTGAATTGGTTCAGGTTAGAATCTTCAAACCATGAGTGATCGAATCAACGCTTGGAGTCTCCTCACCGAGTTTACTGAATCCGAGAGCTTGCGCAAACATGCGTTGGCGGTCGAAGCATGCATGCGCGCCTACGCAAGGAAGTTTGGCGTGGACGAAGAGTTGTGGGGCGTGGTCGGACTGATTCACGACTTCGATTATGAGAAATATCCAACGGCGCAGGAACATCCGTTCAAGGGCAACGAGATTCTGAAGGAGCGCGGGTACTCCGACGAGATTCGCCGCGCGATTATGTCGCATGCCGAGTACACGGGCGTGACGCGCACGAGCCCTTTGGAGAAGACGCTCTTTGCCTGTGATGAGCTGGCGGGGCTGATCACTGCGACCGCGCTAGTCAAGCCGGGGAAGTCGCTGGCCGAAGTGGACGCGAAGTCCGTCCGCAAGAAGATGAAGGACAAAGCCTTCGCCCGCAGCGTCAGTCGTGACGACATCGTGAATGGCGCCAACGAGCTCGGTGTGGATCTCGACGAGCACATCGCGTTCTGCATCGAGGCGATGAAGGGGATCGCGGGGGAGTTGGGTTTGGGCTAGAGTCTGTAATCGCTGGCGGCGTAGAAACTCTGGCAATGAGTGATTCCGATGACAAAGCGAAAGAAGTCCGTTTCTGTTACCCGAAGAGCAAGCCAAAGAACCGACGTGAAATCAAAAGCTGAGGTTGAACAAAAACTTCGGGCGATACGAGCTGCGGCGCAACATGCGTTCCCCGTTTCGGAGATTGACGAGGTGCTCACGCATCGAACAAGGTTATCAAGGCGGTCGCCGCTCATGAGAGGCGGATGGGCGAGGACGCCCGTCCATCCACAAGCTCTGCTACTCAACCTTCCCGCGCAGCGCGTCGCTGAAGAACTTGCCTGAGTCACTTGGCGTGAAGTCCCAGGATTTGATCAGGGCAGGCTCCCACTCCGGATCGTAGACCCAGCAGAACCAGCTGATGCCGCGGCTTTCGAGATACTTCACAATTGCCTGCGGATATCCCTCAGTGGCGGGATTCGGTTTGGGAGGAGTCCAGAAACCGAACTCGGTAGCGATGACAGGGAAGCGGCCCGCGGCGAAACCAAAATCCTCGTCCCACTTAGGTTCCCACGGTTTCGTGCGCTTGAAGACGTAGGGATGCACGGAGTAGGCAATGCCCTCGACATTGAGCGGACTGTTGTGCAGCGGCGTCAGGTCGTAGGCCCAATCGAATCCGGCGACGATGGGAATCTTATTGCGGTCGAACGAGTGGATCATGATCACAAGATCTTCGTTGAGCTTCTTCCACTCGTCCCAGGAGACCGGGCCCCAATTGTCGGAGTAATTTGAGGGCTCATTGAACAGTTCGTAGAACACAATCGTGTTGTTGCCGGCGAAGTGGGCGGCGATGGTCCGCCAGAAGTTGAAGGTCTCGGCGCGCGAGGTCTGGTACATCGGGTCCTGAAAGACTTCGGTCTCGAGATTGCCGATGGAGTGCCAGTCGATGTCGATGTACAGGCCGAGGGAGGTGCACCACTCGACCGCCTGGTCGAGCAGAGCGAGGTAGTTCTGCGGGCCGCGCTCGCGCCACGCAATCGGATGCACCGGAATGCGCACGACCTTTGCGCCGGTCTGCTGCACGTGCTGGAAGAAGTCGGAATTCCAGTGTCCCTGGTGCTCGATTTTGTCCGGATCGGCAATAGCCATTCCGCGAAAGAGCATCGTGTTTCCTTGTGGATCGACGAATTTGTTGCCCTTTACGGTGATCAGCGGGAGCGTCTTGGCGTTCGGGCTGTTGAGTGGCTTGTTTGGATATTGGTCGTTCCACCAGGCGTGGTATTTGGGCGCGGATGCGTTTGTTTGTGAAACCGCCGACGTGCAAATCAATGTCACTGTCAGAATGGTTATGAGTGCTTTCATGTGCCCCCTTCAAAACCTGAAACCTGTGCCGTCCCTGCGGGACTCGGGGTCCGCGGCACGCTTTCCCGGCACTTACGTGCCGGGCTATCTAAATTCCGCTCCTTCGGAGCTGGGTTCATGCCCGCAGACGAAGATCGTTGTCATCCCAGAGAAGCATGCGACATTGGTCTACTTTTTCTTTTTCACCAGTTTCAATCGTGGACCAAGCACTTCTAAATTCTTCTTGATCAGGGCGTACCTCTGCTCCACGCACTTATGGCTGAACAGCGGGTCTTCCGGCGTGTGCATGACGTAATCGATCAACTTGTCCACGGTGCTGGTGGCAACGTGCAGGCGCGTGTCGGAGGAAGCGTAGTAGATGAAGACCGTGCCATCTTTGCGCGCAACCCAGCCGTTGCTGAAGACGACGTTCGACACGTCACCGACTCGTTCGTCTCCTTCCGGCCCGATGAAGTAGCCCGCAGGACGATGTGTGATAACTTCCGGGCGCCTGAGGTCCGCAAGGAACATGTAGAGAACATAGCGCAGTCCAGCAGCGGTGTTGCGAACGCCGTGCGCGAGATGCAGCCAACCCTTGTCGGTCTTGATAGGCGCGGGGCCCTGGCCGTTCTTCACTTCCTTAATGGTGTGGTACTCGCGGTTGTCCATGATCGTCTCTTCATCGACTATCGCGTTCTCCATGCTCTTGGTTAGGCCCCAGCCGATACCGCCTCCCTTGCCGGCTTGAATGAAGTCGTCCTGAGGGCGGGTGTAGAGCGCGTACTTGCCGTCCACAAATTCTGGATGAAGCACAACATTGCGCTGCTGAGGCGATTTGGTCTTCAGGTCGGCGAGACGCTCCCAGTTCCTCAAGTCTTTCGTTCGCACGATGCCGCATTGCGCCACGGCCGATGACGTGTCCCAGGCGGGAACTTTTGGATCCTTGCGTTCGGTGCAGAACAGGCCGTAAATCCAGCCGTCTTCGTGCTTGACCACGCGGATGTCGTAAACGTTGACATCAGGATCGGCGGTTTGCGGCAGAAGGATCGGATAGTCCCAGAAGCGAAAGTTGTCGATACCATTCGGACTGTCGGCGACCGCAAGGAACGACTTGCGGTCCGCGCCTTCGACTCGGGCCAGCACCGCGATCCTGCCGTTGAATTCGATTGCTCCCGCGTTGAACGTAGCGTTGATTCCCATACGCTCCTGCAGGTGAGGATTGGTTTTGAAATCAAAGTCATAACGCCAGATTAGCGGCGAATGTTCAGCGGTCAGCACTGGATAGGTGTAGCGGTCGTAAACGCCATTGCCGGTCGACATCCTACGATTGCGGCGGGTGATGAGTTTTTCGTGTTGCTTGAAAAGGACCTGGGTTTTCGTCTTGAATTCGGCTTGCGTCATTAGGTTCTCCGGTAGCGACATAGGGAAATTCTAGTAAAGCTTTTAACCGCAAAGGCCGCAAAGAAAAGCCGCAAAGGGCGCTAAGAAAATCTGAAATCTTAACCCAATAAAATCTCGAAACAGCAATGGATCAAAGCCCGAATTCTCTTCCTTCGCGTCCTTTGCGAAACCTTGGCGTCTTTGCGGTTAAATGCTTTTCTGAGTTTTAAACGCAAAGAGCGCAAAGAAAACCGGACGAATAAAATCAAAAAGCAAATTCTGCGACGCCGTCACGGTTGAGTGGCTGCGTGGCTCCCCGCCGCTCCGCTCAGCCTGGCCATCACCTCAAAGCAGGTCCGGCTATTGTGATACGGGCACTTCCACGGATCGACTTTATATTTGTCATTGCTGGGCACGCGTTCCCGCGAAACCTTCCAGAACCACTCGCCATGCGTGTGATCGACGATGTACTTGTCAATGAAATCCCAGCTTCGTTCTGCAGCGACGCGGAAATGTTCCCGTCCCGAAAGCTGAAACGCGTTTAGAAATCCCACAACTGCTTCCGACTGGGGCCACCAGTGCTTGTCAGAGTCGATGATCTTTCCCTTTTCCGACTCGTACAGCAGGCCGCCGTCGGCATCGATCGCCTCGTTGTACACGGCCTCCGCCATAAGCACGGCTTCTTTCTGGGCTCTATTCAGAAGTTGGGAATCGCCGTGGATCTCCGCCGCCTCACATAGCAGCCAGCTTCCCTCGATATCGTGCCCGAAGGAAACGACGTCGGACTTCGGCGTCCAGTCCTCGTCGAAAAACAACAGGAAATGGTGGATCTTCGGATCGATGATGTGATCCAGAAAGATCTCAATCAGGTCACCCAGTCGCTGCCGCACCGGAGTGGCGTCCGATACGCGGAAGAGATTCGCGTACGCCTCGAGCATGTGCAGGTGCGTGTTCATAGACTTCTTTTCGTCCATGTCAACATCGCTGAGGCGCTGGTCGCCGGCGAGCGACCAGTCACGCTCGTAGGTTTCGAAGTAGCCACCGTGCTGCCCGTCATGGCTCGTGTTCTCGATGATTTCGTACAGCTTAATCGCACGGTGTAGGACCTCATCGCTCTGGGTCGCGAGGTAATACTCTGCCAGAGCGTACACGGTAAACGCCTGGCCATAGACTCGCTTCTTGGTGTCCGACGGCTCACCTAGGCAGTTCAACATCCAATACACGCCGCCGAATTCCGCGTCCCAGAAGTGACGAACGATGTAGTCGTACGCGCGCTTCGCCGTTTGAAAATAAATGTCGTCGCGATAAACCGAGTACGCTTTCGAAAACGTCCACAGAATGCGGGCGTTCAGGATGAGGCCTTTATCGGCTTTGGGATCGATGACCAGGTCGTTGGTGATTTGCCCGCGAAAGCCGCCGAATTCGTCATCAATGGTGTACTTCAACCAGAATGGAAGAATGTTCGACCGCAATTCGTTTTCAACCCGTTGTTTCAGATCTGGCACACATCTCTCCTCACCGATAAACTTCTTGGTCTTGACTCCGGGACGGCTAACTCGCGGCTCTCGCGGTGGACTCCCGCACCATTAGTTCCGGCTTGACGGCGATTTGCTTTGGCCAGTCTTCCTGCCCAGCAAGACGGTCGAGCAGGACCTTAGCGGCAATTTCACCCATCTGATGCAGCGGCTGGCGCACGGTCGTCAAGCTCGGCGAGTGAAACATTGCAGCCTGGATGTCGTCAAAGCCGACCACGGAAATATCTTCAGGAACACGCAAGCCGGCTTCGCGAATCGCGCGAATGGCGCCGATTGCCGATGCGTCGTTGTAGGCAAACAGTGCGGTGAAGGGAAGGTGCCGCTCGAGCAGCATCTTCGCATAAGGATAGCCGAGGGCCGGACCCGACTCCTCACCTGCCAGCTGGACGGTCAGGTCGGGGCGTATGGGAACGCCGAGTTCTTTTGCCACTTCGGAAATCCCGCACCAGCGCTGGGCTGCGTCGGAGCTCTCCGGATTGCCGATCATGACGGCGATATTGCGATGCCCCAGCGAGA
>WNFZ01002324.1_pt1 | contig 18092 bp, 18 predicted proteins | sample 5400081 | NCBI WGS metagenome assembly WNFZ01 (sample SAMN13153365, study PRJNA577476) | soil metagenome | isolation source: 80 cm soil or saprolite under grassland replicate 1 | place: USA:California | collected 2016-06-15 | reverse complement strand
GCGCCGGTTTCACATCGGACTTTGCCGTTTCCGTCTCGGACTTGCCGGCCTTATGCAGTTCGTCGTTGAACTCGTCCTTCGCTTTTTGAAACTCCTTCACCGCCTGGCCCATCCCACGCGCAAGTTCTGGCAACTTCTTTGCCCCGAACAGAACGAGAATGATCAGCAAAATGACAATCAAATCTGGCCCGGCCAAATTCATGAAGCTGGCGAGGACGCTCATAAGTTGACCCAAACATCAGGCCGTTTCCCCAACTTGCAAGATAATCTTGGAGCGCAGACACCATGCAAGTATGGCTTTCACTCATTCGTATTTATTGATGTTAGCAGTGGTTGATCCTGTCCGGCGCGCAGCTGCTTAGAGTTGACAGGCCTACGCTACTGTGGGAAAAAGCCATTCCAGCAATATGCGTCCGATCTGGAAAGGCAGTATCAGCTTTGGGCTGGTTTATATTCCGGTGGCGGTTTACCCAGCCACGCGCGAGGAGAAAATTAGTTTCCGGCAACTCCGATCGAGCGATCTCAGCCCGATCAAATACAAGAAAGTTGCGGAGGCCGATTCAAAAGAAGTCCCGGCCGATCAAATCGTAAAGGGCTTCGAGTATGAGCGTGGCCGCTACGTCGTCATGAAAACGGAGGATTTCGAGAAGGTCCGGATCGAATCCACGCATTCCATCGACATCACCGACTTTGTCGAGTTGGAGCAAGTGGATCCGAAGTTTTTCTATAAACCATATTTTCTGGAGCCGCAGAAAGGCGGGGAGAAAGCGTACACGGTTTTGCACAAGGCGCTCAGCGGCACGGGCAAGATCGGGATTGCCAAAGTCGTAATCAGCAATCGCGAGCATCTGGCCGCCCTGAAACCGGATGGATTGTTCCTGATTCTGGAACTGATGCATTTCGCCAGCGAAATTTTGAGCGCCGAAATTTTAAAGAACGGATCGGCCACGGCCGTAACGGATAAGGAATTGAAAATGGCCCAGGCGCTCATCGAGAGCATGTCCGTTGCATGGGAGCCAGAGAAATATCGGGACGAGTATCGGACGGCGTTGATGGAGATCATTGAGCAGAAAGCCAAGAACAGGCTGATTGCTGCCAAAGCGCCGCCCGCGCCCGTGCCGACCAATGTTGTCGATCTTGTCAAAGTGCTTCAAGAGAGCCTCAGCCGTACTCAATCCGTTAGGCAAAAACGCAGCTCCGCCCGCTCCGGCGGCCGTTCGACAGCAGCGTTAGTAAAACAAAAGAGACGGGTAAGTGCTTTGGGGTAAAACGGCCAGATTGCGTCCTGGGTCAGGTCCACACTCCGAGGCATTTAGCGCGGCTTTTGATCCGGCGTGATTTGGCTGACGCCCAAAGCAAGTTGCAAATCAGGGGATCCTCAATAGAGTCAACGTCTCTTTATGGCCAAGACCTCCTGGATTAATCGCAACGAACGCAGGCGCGCAACGGTGAAGAAATATGCTGCGCTGCGTGCTGAGCTGAAAGCGAAAAAAGACTATGCCGGCCTCGCGCAGTTGCCGCGCGACGCCAGCCCGACGCGTGTAGTGAACCGTTGCGAAGTGACGGGTCGTCGCCGCGCGTTTATCCGGCGCTTCAAGGTTTCACGTCTCACGTTCCGCGAGCTGGCTTCGCAGGGCTTGATCCCCGGCGTGACCAAGTCGAGCTGGTAAATTGGATCGACATTGGGCTTCGGGTGCGGGGTGCGCATCCGGGTAATGAACGTCCCCTCGTTATTCTTTTTATTGGCGATGCCGATTGCCGACGTAATCGCGCGGCATTGGGACCCGCCCCTGCTGCTGATCGCCAAATTAGCGGCGATCGTCGCACTGGTATTGTTGAACGGCTTCTTTGTCACGGCCGAGTTTGCGCTCGTAAAAATCCGCGCCAGTCAGCTCGACACGTTGGCCGCTGAGGGCAACAGGCGCGCGGCGTTTGCAAAGCAGGTAAAGGACAACCTGAACGCCTATCTTTCCGCGTGTCAGGTCGGGATTACAGCGGCCAGCCTCGGGCTTGGTTGGTTGGGGGAGCCATTCATTGCGCAGATGCTTCAGCCGTTTTTCGCTTTAGCTGGAATCGAATCTCCACCCGTAATCAAATCCGTCTCCTTCGCGCTGGCATTTTCGGTCATTACGTTTTTGCACATCGTACTTGGGGAACAAGCGCCGAAAATTCTCGCTATCCGAAAGGCCATATCGGCTACGCTGTTCGTGAGCGCACCGTTACGACTTTTTTACACAGTCTTTAAACCGGCGATTTGGCTTTTGAACGCGGCGAGTAACTGGATCCTTCGGCGTCTCCTTCGTATCGAGCCCATCGCCGAAGGGGAGCTGGCCCACAGCGAAGAGGAATTGCGTTTAATATTCGACCAAAGTGCAAAGTCTGCCGAGGTTACGCCTCTCGGCCGCGAGCTTGTTATCAACGTGCTCGACCTGCGCAACCGCGTTGTGCGCGATATCATGACGCCGCGCGGGGAAATCGTTTATCTCGATCTCGAGGACGACTTCGAGACGAACGTGAAGAAGGCAATCGAGTCCCGGCACACGCGTTTTCCGCTTTCCCGCGAGAACCTCGACAACACCGTCGGCCTTGTCCACATGAAGGAACTGCTGCCGATGATGCGCGATCCGCAGCCCGATTTGTTGAAGATTAAACGCGATTTGATTCCCGTCCCGGAAATGATGCCGCTGGAAAAATTGCTTAAATTGTTCCTGAGCAAGCACGCACACCTTGCATTGGTGGTGGATGAATTTGGCGGAACCGTCGGCATGGTGACTCTGGAGAATGTGCTCGAGGAGGTCGTCGGCGATATTCAGGACGAGTTCGATTTTGAAAAGGAGGAATTTCGCAAGATCAGCGCGAACGAATTTACCGTGGACGGCGCGCTCGGACTTTACGAGCTAAACGAGCTCGCCAGGCTTGAACTGGAGAGCGCAGACGTGAGCACCATCGGCGGGTACGTCACCCATTTGCTCGGTCATCTGCCGAAACAAGGCGAACAGGTTAAAATCGGCAACTACCTCGTGACGGTTTCGCAAACGGATGGCCGCCGCGTCAACCAACTCCATTTTAAGAAATTGAGCGACGTTGCTGACGAAGAACCTCTTTCCGTAACAAAATCGAGTGCCTCGTAGATATGGCGCTCTGCGCTGTTAGAGTCGCGGGGACGTGGCTACAACATGGATCTTATCACGAAGACCGAGATCACCTGCCCGCACTGCGGCCAAATTTTTCCGATCCAGATCGATACTTCGCAGCCAGAACAAATCCTGATCGAGGATTGCACCGTCTGCTGCCGCCCAATTACGCTGACGATTCGTTGTCGTCCCGGAGCGATTGTCGAGCTTGACTGTAGTCTGTAGCGGGGCCTGCGCCACTACTCTAGGCAGCCGCTGATTCCAACTTGGCGCGTAGCGCCGGTCGCCGCCGCAGTTGCGCGGTGAGCGCTTCGATCGCGCGCAGTGTGGACGAGCTAATGTGATGCTCCATGCCCTCCACATCGTGATAAATCACGCGATCGTCCAAGCCAAGAAGTTTCAGAAAATCGGTCAGGAGCTGATGCCGATGTGCAATCTTGCACGCGAGGGTCTTGCCGACTGTGGTTAGAATAAGACCGCGATACTTTTCGTATTTCAGCAAACCGTCGGCGTCGAGGCGTTGCACCATGTTAGTCACGCTCGCCTGGGAAATTTTTAGCGCCGCGGCGATATCGACTACGCGTGCATAACCTTTGGAGTTAATGAGTTCGAGGATACGCTCGAGGTAATCTTCTACGGCAGCCGAGCTCCCGAGCGCCGATCGCGAATTCTTTCGTGCCATCGACCCAACGATAGAAAGGAAAAGAAATTAAGTCAATCAATATAATCATTTGACGATATAAATAAGTTAGGCCAACCTAACTTTCAGTGAAAGAAAACGCACTCTGGCGATTCTCGATCTTGTTGGGCTTGATAACGCCAGTTGCGCTCACCGATGCTGCAGATGCGCTGGAAAACAAAAGTCGCTACAACCTTTTCAATCCGACACCTGAGAATTTGTTGCGCGAGTTAGCCACCGACCGGCCTGACAAAACCGAAGGACCGACAACAGTGGATGCGGGTCACTGTCAATTCGAAATGGATTTCGCCACTTTTACCTACGATCGAACAAGTGGGGTTCGAACGAAGAATTGGAATATCGCGCCATTCAACATTCGCGTCGGTTTGCTTAACAATGTCGAGCTAAGCTTTATCTTTCAAAGTTATCTGCGCGAAGCAATCGACGATCGTCCCGCGCGGACGATGTCGACCTCGTCCGGTATCGGCGATTTCATTACGCGTCTGAAAATTAATCTCTGGGGAGACGATAGCGGCCAAACCGCGTTCGCACTTTTCCCGTTCGTGAAGTTTCCGACAAGCACGGGCGGTCTTGGCAATGCTTCCGTTGAAGGCGGTGCGATCTTTCCATTCAGCATAAAGTTGCCGGCCAGGGTCGACATGGGAATGGAAACCGGCATCAGTTTTTTGCGAAATGAGTCCGGCAGAAGTTATCACGAAGAGTTTGTGAACTCCGTGACGTTCGCCCACGAGATCATTGGTAAACTCAGTGGCTATTGCGAATTTTTCAGCAGCGTTCCCACGGAACACGACTCGGATTGGATCGGCACTGTCGATCTTGGCCTTACTTACGCGCTGACCGAAAACCTCCAGCTCGATTGCGGCTGCAATATCGGCGTCACACACGCCGCGGACGACATCAATGCGTTCAGCGGAATCAGCGTCCGTTTTTGAAATGATGAACCGGCGGAACCAGACGATCTCGGCGGATGTTGAGCGCGGATGGCGCAGAAGAACGCCGCATGTTTCGCTCCCGGAAGTCCACCGCAGCATCGTGGTCCCGACGACAGCGTCGTTTTGGCGGAAGCTGATAGCTTTCTCCGGCCCCGGTTTTCTGGTGGCGGTCGGCTACATGGACCCAGGCAACTGGGCGACCGATCTCTCCGGCGGCGCGAAGTTCGGTTACGCGCTGCTCACCGTCGTCATGATCTCCAATTTCATGGCGATCTTGCTTCAGCATTTGTGCATCAAGCTTGGCGTCGCCACTGGCCGCGACCTCGCCCAAGCGTGTCGCGATCACTATTCGACGCCGACCGTGTGGTCGCTCTGGGTTCTCTGCGAAATCGCTATCGCCGCATGCGACCTAGCGGAAGTAGTCGGCTCCGCCATCGGTTTGCAGCTTCTTTTTGGACTTCCCCTGGTGTGGGGGTGCATCATTACCGCGCTGGACGTGCTCGCGGTACTTTATCTCCAAACTAAAGGCTTCCGTTATATCGAAGCTCTTGTGATCACGTTGATCGTGACCATCGGCACCTGTTTCGCCGCCGAGCTGATCTTCTCCCAGCCGGACCTTACGGGCGTCATGCTTGGATTCGTCCCCGGCCCGCGCATCGTCGTGAATCAAGGAATGCTCTACGTTAGCATTGGCATTCTCGGCGCGACCGTGATGCCGCATAATCTCTACCTGCATTCGTCCATTGTGCAGACGCGGATGTTCGAGCAGACGCCCGAAGGCAAACGTGAGGCGATTAAATTCGCCACCATCGATTCGACTGTCGCACTCATGTTCGCGCTCTTTATTAACGGCGCGATTCTCGTTCTCGCCGCGTCTGCGTTTCATTGGTCCGGTCATCAGGACGTAGCCGAAATTCAGGACGCTTACAAATTGCTCAGTCCGCTCCTCGGTGTCGGTGTGGCAAGCATTCTGTTCGCGGTGGCGCTGCTCGCTTCAGGACAAAACTCCACCCTTACCGGCACGCTTGCAGGGCAGGTCGTGATGGAAGGTTTCCTCAACTTCCGGATCACACCGTGGCTCCGCCGATTGATTACGCGGCTCATCGCCATCATTCCCGCAGTGCTCGTCATCGGTATTTTTGGGGAAAGCAAAACGACACAGTTACTCGTAGCCAGCCAGGTCGTCTTGAGCATGCAGCTCGGCTTCGCCGTCTGGCCGTTGATGCGGTTTACGGGTGAAAAGACGAAAATGGGCGAGTTTGCCAACAGGCTTTGGCTGAAAATTCTCGGCTGGACGACAGCCGGCATTATCATTGTGCTTAATGTGAAGCTGCTCTTGGACACCTTTCTGCCCGACTCCGTCCTCCAATCGCTTTATGGTTTCTTTCATATTCAGGCGCCAACACAATGAAGAATGATGAAGCACCCGCCTTCGCAAGGCTACGGCGCGGCAGGCAAATGACGAATGACGAAGGAATGACGAAACAGAAAATCCGAGCTGCAAGATCGACATCTGTTCTGGCATTCGTCATTCGGATTTCGTCATTGTTTCGTCATTCGTTATTCGACGTTTGTCATTCTTGACCATGTATCGCAACATTCTCATTCCGCTTGAGAACAGCCCAGCCGATGAGACCATCCTCTCGCACATCAAGCCGCTCGCGCGCATGACCGGCGCGAAGCTGCTCCTCGTCCACGTCTCCGACGGTTGGGTGGCGCGCAATTTCAACCAGCTGAAACTCGCAGAGAGCGAAGAGATGAAGGAGGACCGTGCGTACCTGGAAAGACGCGGCCGCGAACTGACGGCAGAGGGTTTTTCCTGCGACGCCGTGCTCGCTCTCGGGGAACCCTCCGACGAAATCATCAAACTGGCGCGTGAGAAAGATGTCGATCTTATCGCCATGACCACGCATGGCCACCGGTTTGTCAGCGACATTCTCTATGGCGCCACGGCCGACAAAGTGCGCCACGAAGTGGATGTGCCGGTGTTACTGCTGAAAGTGAAACGATAAAGTAGCGCGAGCATCCCGCTCGCGAACTCCGTTGAAAGCAAGCCAGAGGCTTGCTCTACTCTTGACGCGTGAAAGTCCTTTTTCTCACAAACGAATATCCGCCGCACATTTACGGTGGCGCGGGTGTTCACGTTGGCTATCTGACGCGCGAGCTGGCGAAGACCATGCCGGTCGAAGTCCGTTGTTTTGGCGATCAACGTTTTGAGAAAGGTAATCTCAAAGTCACCGGCTTCGAACTTGACACGAGCGGTTTCACCTGCCCCGAGCCGTTGAAATCGGCTTTCGGTGCGGTGCGGCGTTGCACCGATTTCAACACCACGAACATCGATGCCGATATCGTCCATTGTCATACTTGGTACAGCCATTTCGGCGGGATTCTCGCCAAACAAAATTACGGAATTCCGCTTGTGATCACGGTCCATTCGCTCGAACCGCTTCGGCCGTGGAAACGCGAGCAGCTTGGTGGCGGCTACGATTTCTCGCTTTGGATTGAGAAAACTGCGCTGGAAATGGCGGACGCGATCATCGCGGTTTCTAGTGAAACGAAGCGTGACATCGAGCGATTATTCGATGTCGATCCAGCGCGAGTGCATGTGATTCATAACGGCATTGATTTGAAAGAATACTACAAAGTCGATTCGACCGACGCACTCAAGCGCTACGGGATCGATCCCAATAAACCGTACTTGCTGTTCGTTGGCCGGATCACGCGGCAAAAAGGAATTATCTATCTCGTGCGCGCAATTCAATACATGGACCCCCATTTTCAGATCGTGCTGTGCGCGGGCGCTCCGGATACGCCTGCGATTGCCACGGAAATGAAAGACGCCGTCGAGAACGCAACAAAAAAGCGCTCTGACGTCATCTGGATCGCAGAAATGATCGATCGGAATGCGGTCACAGAACTTTATTCGCACGCTGCCGTGTTCTGTTGTCCATCGATTTATGAGCCGTTTGGCATCATCAACCTCGAAGCAATGGCCTGCGAGACGGCAGTGGTGGCGAGCGCAGTCGGCGGAATTAAAGAAGTCGTCGTCGATGGAGAGACTGGTTTCCTGGTTCTCCTCGAGCAAATGAAAGAGAGCCCGTTCGAGCCACTCGATCCGGCAAAATTTTCACGTGATCTTGCGGCAAAAATCAATCAGCTCATGGGCGATATAACGTTGCGCGAGAAATTTGGGAAAGCAGGTCGCAAACGCGCTGAAGAAAAATTCAGCTGGTCCGCAATCGCGCAGAAAACGAAAGCGTTGTATGAGTCGTTGAAGCTTTAAGGGGTTTTAGAATCGGTGCTTCTTGCCGGTCCACACCGCAGTGAAGGATCTCACAAAAGCGATCTGACATTCTTCTGACTAAGCGTCATCTTTCCTTCGATTGCGAGGTTCCCTCGCTCCCGCTCGGGATGACAAAGCTTTGTGACGATGGCAACCTGAGCGTGAAGGTTGCGCCGTTATGTTCGTTGATCGGATCAGAGTTTTTGCGCAAGCAGGAAACGGCGGGCGCGGTTCCGTCAGTTTTCGGCGGGAGAAATTTGTGCCGAAAGGCGGACCGGATGGCGGCGATGGCGGGCGCGGCGGCGATGTGATTCTGCGCGCGGATCGGCACGTGGATAACCTCTCGAATCTTTTCTACGAGCCGATCATCAAAGCGAAGAATGGCGGGCACGGAATGGGGAAGAAAATGCACGGGCGTTCCGCGCTGCCGAAGATCGTGAAGGTGCCGATGGGAACGATTGTTTGGCAAGCAGAGGAAAATAAAGAAAGCAAACACCGAATGCCCAACACCGTACGCGCAACGCTGAATTCAGAGGAATCGAGAATCGAGAATCGAAAATCGAAAATCGACTTCGTCGTCGATCTTACGCGGGAGGATGAGGAGTTTGTTCTTTGTCGCGGCGGCGCGGGCGGCAAAGGAAACGTGCATTTCAAAAGCTCGCGGAATCGCGCCCCGCGTCAATACACTGAAGGGGGAGAAGGCGAGCAGAGCCATTTCCTGCTCGAGCTGCGCACGATCGCGGACGCCGGCCTCGTCGGTTATCCAAATGCGGGCAAATCGACATTGCTCCGAAAAATTTCGGCGGCGCGCCCCAAAGTGGCAGCGTATCCGTTTACCACGCTGCATCCGGGTATCGGAGTCGTGGAATTTTCCGGTTATCTCCGGGCGACGATCGCCGACATCCCGGGCCTGATTGAAGGCGCGCACCGTGGTCTTGGCCTCGGGCACGAATTTTTGCGGCATATCACGCGCTGCCGCATCTTACTTTTCGTTATCGATATTGCGGGAAGCGAAAACCGGAATCCAATCGAGGACTTGCAAAACTTGCGGCGCGAGATCGATCTTTACGATGCAACATTGTCGAAACGCCCATGGTACATTATCGCGAATAAAATGGATTTACCGGTGGCGCGAGAGAATCTTCAAGCTTTACAGGATCGATTTTCGACTGTCGAAATTGCCGCAGTTTCAGCGCAGACAGGTGAAGGCATGGAAAATTTAATAGCGAAATTGGAGAAGTGGCTGGCAAAAGCGTCGCAACAGCAACCCATCGCCGTCGCTAAAGGCGATCCGATTTCTCTCGGCAATTAAAGGTGGACAAGGCCAGAAAGCCTAGCGAAACTGGCGCTCTTAATGGGTAGACGGGTTATAGCAAGCTATTGTTCCAGCTTTCTCAAGCCGGAGATGTTGCACATTTACCGGCAGGTAAAGGCGCTGCGCGGCGTCGATACCTTCGTCGTGACCAAGGAGGTTCAGAATGCCAAGCGATTTCCGTTCCCCGATATAGAAGTCATTCCAAAGCGGCGCACGAACCTGCTGGTGCACGGCTGGCTGAAATTCGTGGCGCGGCGCCCGCCGATTGTTTATCGGGGTGAGTATCAAACGCTCGAATCGTTATTGGAACGTCATAACGCCGATCTGATGCACATCTATTTTGGCCACACCGGTGTCCACCTGCTTCCGTTCATCCAGCAATGGGGCAAACCGTGCGTGGTGTCTTTCCATGGGGCCGACGTGGCCGATAAACAGGACGTCAAAGATTACCCCGCGAAGTTGCGCCGCCTTTTCGATGCGGTTCCGCTGGTGTTCGCGCGTTCTCAATCACTGGCCGAGCGGCTGATCAACCTGGGTTGTCCGCAGGATAAACTGCGGATTAATCGCACCGGGATTCCGTTAAATGAATTTCCGTTCGTAGATCGACAACCGCCACCAGACGGCAAGTGGAGAGTAGTCCAGGCGTGCCGATTGATCCCGAAAAAAGGCGTGGCGACGAGTCTGCGCGCGTTCGCGATTTTCAAGAGGGATAATCCCGAAGCGGAATTTTTCATCGCAGGCAAAGGCCCATTGCAGCCGGAATTAGAAATGCTCGCCGCCGGACTTGGAATTTACAAAGACGTTCACTTTGTCGGATTTCTGTCGCAACCGAAACTGCTGGAGCTTTATGCAAGTTCGCACCTGTTTTTGCATCCGAGCGAAACATCACCAAATCAAGACCAGGAGGGCGTGCCGAACTCGGTTTTGGAAGCAATGGCGACCGGATTGCCTGTAGCTGCCACGCGACATGGTGGAATCCCGGAAGCGATTGATCACGGCCGCACTGGGTGGCTGGTACCCGAGGAGGATCACGCCGCGTTAGCGGACGCCATGCAGCAAATCGCATGTTTGCCTGACGTCCTGAGAGAAATGGGATTGCGCGCGCGCGCCGCAGTGACTGACCGCTTTGAACAAGATGCGCAAATCGATCAGTTGGAATCGTTCTACGATGAAGCGATTGCCATGAATGGCGCGGCAGAGCCCGCGAGATCCGAGCCGGTAACGCAGCTCGCTCCACAGTTTGTCGAGCGAGTGCCGGCAAAATAAAACTCGGGTTCGAGAATTTTTGTTTGTCATCCAGGCAAAAACACGCTTTCGTATGCGCGACGCAAGCGTCCCCTTGTGTTGAGTGCTCTGGCCAAGTCGCCACTGCATCGACTGAAAATGTTGGGCCGCGCCATTTCTACGAACCGAATGCAGTATTGTTTTTTTTCACGTTTACCGTTAACGATCTTCGCGCTCTGTAGTGGATGCATTTTCGCTACGTCGGCGCTGGCGGCCGAGGTCGAGCCGGCCGTGCCGTTAAAGCCAGCGGAGCTCGTTCACATCGGTAAATTCGCTATTACCAATTCGATGCTGGTAACCTGGGTTGTCGCGGCCGGAATCATCGCTTTGGCACAGCTAGCGACACGAAAGATCAAGCCGATCCCGAGCGGCCTGCAAAATTTTTGGGAATGGCTCGTGGAAAGTCTCTACAATTTTTTGGAGAGCATCATTGGCCGCGACCTCGTCCGAAAGACTTTTTGGTTTTTCGCAACCATTTTCATTTTCATTTTATTTGTAAACTGGTTCGGTCTCATCCCGGGCGTTGGCACGATCGGCTGGGGACATCATGATCCAGCGACCGGCGTTTTCCATGTCGATCGACCGCTGTTGCGCGGCGGGAATGCCGATCTGAACATGACCACGGCGATGGCCGCAATCTTTTTCCTTCTTTGGATTGTTTGGGCGATTCAGGCGAACGGCGTCGGTGGATTCTTGCTTCACATTTTTGGTCCAAAGGGCGAAACGTCCGGCTTTTTGAAGGTAATCATGGTCGTTATCTTTTTCATGGTTGGATGGCTTGAAGTCGTCTCGATTCTGTTTCGGCCGATCTCGTTGAGTTTTCGGCTTTTCGGCAACGTGTACGCTGGCGAAAGCATTTTGGAAGCGATGTCGAACATGGTCCCGATGCTTTCCTGGCTCATCCCGATTCCGTTTTACTTTATGGAGGTGTTAGTGGGAATCGTGCAGGCGCTCGTTTTTATGTTGTTGACCGCTGTTTTTACACTTTTGATTGCGCAACATCAACCGGGCCACGAACCACAACATTAACAATTTCGGCGACCCGTCGCGCTAAAACAGCGACGATCGCCAATGAGAAAACCAAACGAGAAACTATGATATTACCATTACTGGCAGAAATGAGCGGAAGCATTCACGTGGGGCTTGCAGCCATGGGTGCGGGGATCGGAGTCGGCCTAACGGGCCTGGGGGCGGCCGCAGCAGTTGGACGCAATCCCGGCGCCGCGACCCCAATCCTGGTGCAGGCGATTCTGGCGATCGCTTTTACTGAAGCGATCGTGTTCTACGCGCTTTACCTTCTTCCTCACTAAACCTTTCCCGGGCGCGGCAATTGCCGCCGTGCCGAAAGGTTTGCATTATGAATGTGATGATTGCAGCTACGAGCGGGGGTTTTACTGACACGTTGCGCGATACGGCCGAGACCTTTGGCTGGAATCCGTGGCTGTTCTTATCGCAAGTGATCAGCTTCGTGATTGTCGCGTTGTTGCTGCGTCGCTTTGCCTACAAACCGATTCTGGCCGTGCTCGAAGAACGCCGGCGACGAATCGAGGAAGGCCAGCTTAACGCGGAGAAAATTAAAAAGGAACTTGCCGAGGCGGAGAAGCGTTACCAAGAAATTGTCGCGAAGGCCAACGCGGACGCGCAGAGAATGATCGACGAAGCGCGGGAAAGCAGCGCGAACCTCGCCGAGCGCAAGCAGCAGGAAGCGATTGCGGCGGCGGAACAAATCCTTGCCAAAGCGCGCGAAGCCAGCGCGATTGAACATGAGCGCACGATGGAATCTCTAAAGCGCGAGCTCGGACGTCTGGTGGTCGATACAACCGCCAAGGTCACTGGCAAAGTGCTCACCTCCGAGGACCAACAGCGGTTGCAGGAAGAAACAGCGCGTCAACTTGCTTCGTAAAGAGCACCCATTTCCCTAATGAAGATCAACAAGGAAGTCCGCCAACTTTCCCGTCAAATGCTTCAGGCAAGTTTCACGGACGGCCAGCTCGATTCCGGACGAATCTCATCGCTGGTGGACTCGCTCATAGCGAGAAAGCCGCGCAATTACATCGACGTTCTGAAAAATTACAGGCGTCTGCTTCGCAGCGAAGTGGAAAAACGGCGCGCTCGAATCGAGACCGCGAGCGAGGTGGATCGCGAAACTGGTTCGAGACTCGTGGCGAATCTAAAGGAAAAATACGGCAGCGACCTGACGACTGAATTCGTCGTCAATCCTCAGCTTCTTGGCGGGATGCGCATTCGCGTCGGCAGCGACGTTTGGGATGGTAGTGTCCGCAATCGGCTCGAACGCCTTCAGCAGCAACTTTAGAATCTAAAACAAATCATGAGCAGCATACTCGAAGAAATCGAAACCAAAATTGAAGGACTAAAAACCTCGACGACAAAAAGCAATGTTGGCGTCGTCCGCGAGACTGGCGACGGCGTGGCGCGTATCGAAGGGCTCAGCGACGTCATGCTCAACGAGATGATCGAGTTTCCAAATGGGATCTTCGGCCTGGCATTGAACCTCGAAGAAACTGAAGTCGGCGCCATTTTGCTGGGTGAAACAACAAAAGTTTCCGAAGGTGACGAAGTAAGAACCACAGGAAAACTGCTACAGGTTCCTGTCGGCAAAGCGCTGCTCGGACGCGTCGTTAATACCATAGGCCAACCGTTGGATGGAAAAGGCGAAATCAAGACAGACTCGTTTTATCCACTTGAAAAGATCGCGCCGGGCGTGATCAAACGCCGCAGTGTCAGCCAACCGGTTCAAACCGGTATCATGGCGATTGATGCCATGATTCCGATCGGTCGCGGACAGCGCGAGCTGATTATCGGTGACCGCGCAACTGGGAAAACCACTATTGCAATCGACACGATCATCAGTCAGGCGCGGCTCAATAAAGCCGGTGAAAAGGCAGAACTGAAAGATTATCGGCCGCTGTACTGTATCTACGTTGCGGTCGGCCAGAAAAATTCCAACGTGGCGCGGACGCTCGCCGTTCTCGAAAAAGAAGGCGCCATGCCGTACACGACGATCATCTCCGCGCCTGCGTCCGACACGGCTACCAATCAATATCTCGCGCCATTCGCGGGCGCCGCCATGGGGGAGTGGTTCATGGATAATGGCATGGACGCGCTCATTATTTACGATGATTTGTCGAAACACGCCGTCGCGTATCGCCAGGTTTCGCTCGTCTTGAGGCGACCTTCTGGACGCGAAGCTTATCCGGGCGATGTATTTTATTTGCACTCGCGATTGCTTGAGCGAAGTGCCCGCGTCGCGGAAGAATTTGGCGGTGGTTCGGTCACGGCGCTTCCCATTATTGAGACGCAAGCAGGCGACGTTTCTGCTTACATTCCAACCAATGTGATTTCGATTACGGACGGACAGATTTATCTCGAGACCGATCTTTTTTATCAAGGTATTCGGCCGGCCATTTCGGTCGGTCTTTCCGTGAGTCGCGTTGGCTCTGCAGCGCAAATCAAGGCGATCAAACAGGTCGCGGGCAAAGTGAAACTTGATCTCGCGCAGTTTCGCGAGCTGGCCGCCTTTGCGCAGTTTGGTTCCGATCTCGACGCAGCAACAAAAGCACGACTCGATCGGGGGCAACGCATTGTCGAGCTTTTTAAGCAAAAACAGTACAACCCAATTCCGGTCGAAGAACAGGTCGCAGTGATGTGGGCGATGCAAAACGGATACATCGATCCCGTGCCTGTCGAGCGCGTAAAGGAATTTCAAATCAAGCTTCAGGATTATTTGCAGACGCGCAAAGAAAGTTTGCTGGCCGCCATTCGCGACAAGAAACAGCTGGATGAGGAGCTGGAGTCACAATTGAAAAGCGCATTGGAAGATTTCAAAACAACCTGGCGATGATTTCGTTGCGCGAATTCGATCCAGTTATGTCTGCAACTCGCAAGGTCGACAACGTTGAAAGCGCGATCTATTTGATTCGTGGTCAGCGTGTGATGCTCGATTCGGATTTGGCGGCCATTTACGGCGTTACGACAAGGAGACTTAACGAGCAACTGCGCAGGAACCGATCGCGTTTTCCTGATGACTTTGCGTTTCAGCTTACGGCTGAAGAGTTTAAAAACATGAAGTCGCAGATTGCGACTTCAAGTTTGAGGTCACAATTTGTTACCTCAAGTTCCCACGGAGGCAAAAGGAAGCTGCCGTGGGTCTTTACGGAGCATGGAGCACTCATGCTCGCGAGTGTGCTCAACAGCCAAATCGCTGTTCAAGCCAGCGTGCGTGTCGTTCGGGCATTTGTTCGGTTACGCGAAATGGTCGTGGCAAATGTACAACTCGCCGCAAAACTGGAGCAGATCGAACGTAGACTCGACTCGCACGACGAGGCGATTGTCGAGCTTTTTGCGGCATTGAAGCGTCTACTGGAATCCCCTGAGCCGTCGAGAACGCGGGAGATCGGTTTCCATGTCCGAGAAAAGACCGCGCGCTACCGCGTACACCACAAATCGAAAATCAGAAATCGAAATTCGAAAATTCCCTAGATGGCAAATACCCAGGACATACGGCGTCGGATCAAATCGATTCGGAACACCGCACAAATTACAAAGGCAATGCAGATGGTGGCTGCGTCCAAGATGCGCAAAGCCCAACAGCACGCGCTCGCCGGTCGACCGTATGCCGCGCTAATGAACAGGGTGCTGGTCTCGCTGCAAAGACGTACCGATCCAAGACTGCATCCGCTTCTTGAGATCAGGCCGCTCAAAAAGGAGCTCGTGTTGATCATCAGCACCGATAAAGGACTGGCCGGTGCGCTAAACACGAACCTGTTTCGCGAGGCTGTGCATTTTGATTCTGCCAAGACTGCCTTTGTGGTCACCGGCAAAAAGGCACGACAGTTCATAGCCCGCACGAAACGCGAGTTGCTCGCCGATTTCGAATTGAAAGATGCGCCGAGCTTTGTCGAGACCAAAGCGGTCTCGAAATTTTGTACCGAAAAATTTCTGAGTCGCGAAGTGGACAAGGTTTCTGTCCTCTACACCCATTTCATTAACACGATCAATCAACACGCGGTTGTGCAGACCTTGCTGCCAATTAGTGGCTTCGACTTACCCAAGGCTGAACCGAGCGAAGGCGCGAAGGAACATGTCGATCCTATGGTTGGCTATGTCTTCGAGCCGAATGCCGAGACAGTTCTCGACGTGATGCTGCCCTATTATCTTCAATATCAGGTTTTCCAAATGATCCTCGACGCGCGCGCATCCGAGCACAGCGCGCGCATGGTGGCGATGAAAAACGCCACGGACAACGCCAAGGAATTTATTAAGGATCTCACTCTCGAGTACAACAAGATGCGTCAGGCTAGCATCACCACCGAGCTGCTTGAGATCGCTACCGCGCAGATGGCGCTCGGGTCTTAGAGACTGTTGAAAAACCCATGCATACCGCGTTGCTGATTGATTTTTTGCCTGTGCAAGACGCGAGGACGGAGCATATCCGCAATGGATCTGTGACCGACGAGCAACGCCGCGCAGGCAAAAAAGCAGCGCAACCTTTCGGGCGAGAGCACTTCGGGACTCCTGGCAGCGTTGTTCGCTCGTCACAGGTCCACAAGGACATGCTCCTCGCTCACGCCTTGCCATTCGCCCCAAATTGCTCTCGCGCGGTGCGCATCGGTTTTTCAACAGTCTCTTAATCAATTTTATGAATACAGGAAACATTGCTCAAGTCATCGGTCCCGTTGTGGACGTGGAATTTCCGCAAGGAAAGGGATTACCAAAAATTTATAACGCGCTCGAAATTGCGTACGAGGTCAACGGCAATCCGACAAAGCTGACCCTCGAAGTGCAACAGCATCTGGGTGAAAACTGGGTGCGCTCCATCGCCATGTCTTCAACGGAGGGTCTCAAGCGCGGGATGAGCGTGGCTGATACCGGCGGACCAATCACGGTGCCGGTGGGTGAATGTGTACTCGGCCGCCTTTTTAATGTGACGGGCGATCCGGTCGATAATCGCGGTCCCGTAAAATTCGAAAAGCGTTATCCGATCCATCGCAAAGCACCGGATCTCACCGAACAGGATACGAAAGTACAAATTCTGGAAACTGGCATCAAAGTCATCGACCTGATTTGCCCATTTTCGAAAGGGGGCAAGGTCGGCGCGTTTGGCGGCGCCGGTGTTGGCAAAACGGTTATCATCATGGAGCTCATCAATAACATCGCCAAGGGTCACGGCGGTGTTTCCGTGTTCGCCGGCGTCGGTGAACGCAGCCGCGAAGGCAATGATCTTTATACCGAAATGAGTGAGGCCGGCGTGATCGATCAAAAAGATTTGTCGAAGTCGAAAGTGGGAATGGTTTTCGGCCAGATGAACGAACCGCCTGGCGCGCGCTTGCGCGTCGGCCTTGCCGCCCTCGCCATGACGGAATTTTTCCGGGACGAGCGCAACCAGGACGTGCTGCTTTTCATCGACAATATTTTTCGATTTTCCCAGGCGGGCTCGGAAGTTTCGGCCTTGTTAGGCCGTACCCCGTCCGCGGTCGGTTATCAGCCAACGCTTTCCGCTGAAATGGGCGATTTGCAGGAGCGAATTACTTCGACCAACAAAGGGTCGATTACTTCATTCCAGGCCGTTTACGTGCCCGCGGATGATCTTACCGATCCGGCGCCGGCGAATACGTTCGCACATCTTGATTCGACAATCGTGCTCGAACGCTCCATCGCTGAGCTTGGAATTTATCCGGCGGTCGATCCCCTGGCATCGACATCCAAATCGCTCGCGCCAGAGATTGTCGGCGAAGAGCATTACAACGTCGCGCGCGGCGTCCAACGTGTCTTGCAGCGCTACAAGGATCTTCAGGACATCATTGCCATTCTAGGCATGGACGAATTAAGTCCGGAGGACAAGCTGACGGTGCATCGCGCGCGCAAAATCCAGCGTTTCCTCAGTCAGCCGTTTCACGTCGCGGAAGTTTTCACAGGTCACAAAGGCCAATACGTTTCGACTGAAGAAACGGTTCGCGGCTTCAAGGAAATTCTAGATGGCAAACACGACGATGTTCCCGAGCAAAACTTCTACATGAAGGGCAACATCGATATGATTAAAGAAGAATAGTCTAAAGTTTTAAGTGTGAAGTTTTAAATTTCTATAATCGCTCGCCATGACGTTTCACTTAAAACTTAAAGCTTAAGACTTAAAACTCCGAGAATATGGCCACCCTAAAACTCGAGATCGTTACGCCGGAAACAAAAATCTATTCCGAAGACGTGGACATGGTTACCTTGCCCGGTTCGGAAGGGGAGCTCGGAGTTTATCCCAAACATGTCCCATTGCTAACCACTTTAAAACCAGGCGAATTACGCGTCATACAAAATGGACGCGAAACGGCCCTCGCAATTGGCGAAGGCTTTGTGGAGATTAAGGCCGACGCGGTTTCGGTTTTGACCGACATGGCTTTGGAAGCTGAGAAGATCGACGTCGCAGCGGCCG
>WNFZ01010415.1_pt1 | contig 18111 bp, 22 predicted proteins | sample 5400081 | NCBI WGS metagenome assembly WNFZ01 (sample SAMN13153365, study PRJNA577476) | soil metagenome | isolation source: 80 cm soil or saprolite under grassland replicate 1 | place: USA:California | collected 2016-06-15 | reverse complement strand
GGATGGGAACCAGGGGCATGGAACCATCGTCGCGCCGGAGGTGATCGTGCCAAACGCCCACAAATCCTTGAATGCCTGCACCGACGCGTGGCACATACCGATGTCATCGGTGTGAATAATGACCGCGCGGTCATTATCTGAAAAACCTAACTTTTTGAGAAACGGATTCATTTAATCTCTATAACCTTCCTGTTCGACTCGATACCCAAATTTTGCGCGGCTTGCGCGTGAATCTTATTGATATAACCCGTCCCCACAAATGCAATTTTCATGACTTCTCCCTTAATTGGATTGTCATGATTTGATAAAGTCTTAGATTCAATTCGAGTCGTTGTTTGATCTTTTCAGCCGTCCAGCGAGTGAGATGATACATGGGATTGATTCTCCTTTTAGATGTCGCTGGTTCTCACAGAAGCTGTGATGGAAGCGATAAACTTCTATGATTATTATCTTATCCCTTCATGCGGTACATTGCGGGATAATGATTGTTGACACCCGCATGATTCACGGATGACTAGTTCGGTCTGCATTAGAGTTAAGCCGTCTACTTGGTGACCATTCATCAACTGTACCAGTTTACGAACCGCTTCGCGTCCAATTGCCTCAATAGGAGCTCGTACCGTTGTCAGAGCAGGGGAAAGGTAGCGGGCGAAGGGAACATCATCGAAACCTACGACAGACACATCTTGTGGAACAAGGCGCCCCGCCATCTTGAGAGCGCGTATTGCGCCGATCGCGGAGTCATCATCCCCTGCGAAAATCGCATCGAATTTAATACCATCCAGCAAGATTTGTTGGATCGCAGTGAAGGCATCCTCCTCATCAAAATTGCCCAAGGCAATCAATTCAGGATCGAAATGGATATTATGTGCCTCCAGCGCGTCTCGATAACCGCGTTCGCGCCAAACAGAATCTTCATGCCCTTCTGGTCCCTGTAAAAAAACAATTCGGCGCCGATCATGGATCTCAATCAAGTGATTGATGAGCATCGTAGCGCCATCTTTATTTTCAATTGTGATTTCAGGGATATTAAGCAAATCAGGCGGAGAATGGTGCAAAAGCACCATGGGGAAACCTATATTGTACAGTCGACGCATGTCGTGATGGTCGAGGCTGTCAGTGAAAATCAGCAATCCATCTGTATTATGCGCACCGAGCGGACGACGCGAGGGTCCTTCCTTCTTTGTAGAATGGATGAGCAACTCATAACCCGCTTCATATGCACTCGCTTCAATACCCTTCAACATAGGTGGGATAAACGCTCCACTGATCTCGGATATCAGCAATCCGATAGTGTTTGTACGTTTACTGGCGAGGACGCGAGCCGCATGGCGGGGAACAAACTGTAGCTCTTCCATCGCAAGGCGCACGCGGTTGGCTTTTTCTAGATGGACAGGAGTTGTCCCATTGAGAACGCGGCTCACAGTGGCAATCGAAACCTGAGCTTTTTGGGCAACATCAGCAATAGTAGGTGGGCGGTTTTTAGAGTTCACTGTTTTGAAGCCAAATAAGTATTACTTATAAAAGAGTTTTCATAAGTCTACTGCAGGTGAATGGAAACTCAGCCATTTGAGCAAGAAAGCTGTTTACAAGTACTGGCGTATAGGTTGACCCGCCGCCTATTACTGCAACTTGTAGCATATTATTTTTCGACTCCGGTGATGACAATGCCTTGTACAAAGAAACGCTGTGCGACTGCAAAAAGAATCAGAGGCAGGATAATTGCCATGAGCGCGCCAGCTTGAATCAGCTGAGGCTGTTGATCGTATATGCCGTTGAATGTTGAAAGCGCCACGGAAATAGGCCATTTTTCGCGAGCTGTCGATAGATAAATCAGCGGACCAAAATAATCATTCCAAGCCCAAACGATGTGAAAGACGGCCACAGCCATGAGGGCCGGGAAGGCTTGTGGAATGATGACTGACCACAAAACCCGTAGAGGACCAGCACCATCGATCATGGCGGCTTCATCCAATTCACGCGGCAGGGTCATGAAATATTGCCGCAGGAGAAACACATCATATGCGTTGGCAAAGAAGGCAGGAACAATGAGCGGCAACCATGTACCCACCCATCCAATCTTTTGGAAGAATGTATACGTGGGAATGACAGTTACTGCGCCAGGAAGGAAAATCGTTGAGATCAAAACAATGAAGAGAAAATCCCGGCCCGGGAAGCGAAACCGGGAAAAACCAAAGGCAACCAGTGTGCATGAAATCAACACACCGATCTCGGTCATGATCGCATAGAAGGTTGTATTCCACAACAAGCGCGGGAATTTGATAAGTGAAACGACTTGCTTATAGTTATCTATAGCAGGCGACCATTTCCAAGCCCTGGTGAGGGCGCGCCAAGACACGGTACACTTAAACTCACCTTTTTCAAGGCCATTAGGATTAACAAATAGACTTTCCTTCAAGCCTTTCTTAACTATTGCTAACACCAGGGTGGAAGTATCATTTGGATCGAAGCCTTCACATTTCCCGATCGGGACTTTGAACAGGTCCACTTGTTTTCCTTGGTATTCATAGGTGGCTGGAACAGCAGGCCAAATCGGCGCACCAAGGATAGAGATTTGTGCCTGAGTCTTTAGGGATGTGGAAACCATAAATAGGAATGGTGCCAGATAAATCATCAAAAGGGCGATGGTCAAACAAGTAACAAAAGTGATATTGATGCCTTTGAGCATCTTTTTGGTCTGTAACCTTTTCTTAGAGGTATTTACAGTATCTTTCTGAAGGGTGGATGACAGTGACTTATTCATGGTCTATCCTTATTAATGACTCTCTGCAGCATAGTAGACCCAATATTTGGCTGTTGCGAATAGGAGTATCGTGACCAGTAAAATGATCAAAAAGAGGAACCAGGCAAGCGTAGCGCCATAAGACATGTTCTGGAATACAAAAAATGTCCTAAATAAATACAAATTGTAAAACATCGTGGCGCCACCCGGCCGCCCCGTTCCCTGGTTGACAACTAGGGGAACAAGGAAATATTGAAATAACTCAACTATGCCTAGTGTCAGATTGTAAAAAATGACTGGCGAGATCATGGGAAAAGTAACGTTCCAGAAAGACTGCCAGCTATTCGCGCCATCTACTTTGGCAGCGTCATAAAGCTCGGTTGGTACCCCTTGCAAGCCAGCAAGCATGATGAGCATTGCATTTCCTACACCCCAAATTCCCATAATTACGTAGGCAGGGTATACACCGGTAAATGGATCTGTACTGTTTGTCCAGCCGGGGAGATGTTCCTTGGCGACTCCCAAACTCAATAGTGCTCGGTTAATCCAGCCTGTTTCCGAATTGAGCACTCCATTCCATAAGAATACAGCTGCAACAAAAGGGACGATATAGGGCATATAAAACAAACTACGGAAGAGCATCTGACCTTTAAGATTCTTGTTATTCATCAAAAGCGCCAGCCCTAATGGCACTAAAATACCGATCGGCAATGCAATTAACCCAAATCGGAAGGTAACCCATAGTGCTCCTGGCGAAGTCCATACCTGTCCATCCTTGAATAAAAACTTGTAATTAGCAAAGCCGACAAAATTAGGCTTGCTCAAGATTCCGCTCGTAATTTTCAAATCCATAAAGCTAAATATTAATGAGGCAATGATTGGAAGAAATGTGAATGCCAGAAAGCCAAGTATCCAAGGCACGATGAATATTAATCCGTGCTTGAACTCACGACGAGCAATTGGTTTCATATTACGAAATGACTTCAACGAGGGTAGGGCACCTCGGATATTTGAGAGTTGCTCAAACATGTAGCACTCCTTTTAGTAACAGATCAAGCTTACTGGGCTGGGGTGGGCCAAGTAAAAGGCCCACCCCAAGCATATCTTGCAAGCTACTTATTATAGATTCCGTTTAGGTCATCAACTAGTTTCTTGTATTCTGTTTCGAAGTCGAATTTATCAGGTGGGGTGTTATCCATCAAGTTACCGAAGGTTTGTTCGCGTGACCAAGCTTCATTAAAGTTTGGCTGGTATTGTTCGGCACTCGGAGTATCAGGGTAAGACAAGCCTGCTTTAAAAATATCCCAAGTTTCCGGTTTGACGAATGGAAACTCCTGGCTCTTTTCGGCGAAGAAAGCGTCAGTCTTAGAAGCGACAGCGGGCATCGCGCCATAAATGGGCAGGAGCTTATCAGCTCCAGTGGTGTAAAGGTAGCTCACCACAGCAAACGCTTCGTCCGGGTGCTTGGTGGTTTTCAGGATGCGGAAAGTGTCAGCGTCCACCCGGCCATTAACTTGGCCATTGAATCCAATGGGCAGAGCGCCAGCTTGCCATTCACCTCCGGCTGAGACAAAATCGCCAATACAGCAGGTATACCAGAGTGGTGAAATCGCCATGGCAGCTTTACCAGCATTGAATACATCTCCGTTGCCGAATTCCGGAGCACTAGCGAGAGGACCAGTAGCCATAAAGGGCTTGTCACCCCACTGGGCATCATAATACCACTTCCAAGCATCCTTCCAGCTATCGGGCCAAGCCACTTTATAACTGCCTTTGGAATCTCCTGAATACATCTTGGCCGCGCCGGCGAAATAGGATGCTGAATAAGGCGGCTCAACTTGATTCGCGGGAACAAAACCTACCTGAACGATATTGTTGCGATCAAAGTCGGCATCATTAGGAGTATTACCGTTCTTGTCAACAGTCAGGCGTCTGGCAACTTCAGTGAAGGTATCCATGTTCCAGTCAACTTGTTTACCATCCAGCGTGTACTTATCCCCATATTTTGAAGGTGGATACGCAAGTCCGACCTCATCGAACATACTAGGCACATAGAATGTTGCTGCAGGGTAGACGGCGAAGGGCAAACCCACCTGTCCTTCTTCGGTCTGGTAGAACTTCAACAGTGCTGGGTCGAATACTGAGGTGTCAAAACCCGTCTTTTGGATATAAGGCGTCAGGTCTAGCCATTGACCATACCAGGCATTGGAACCACTCCAACCAATAGGACCGACTACATCCGGTCCATTGCCAGAGGCGATCTCTGTGGAAAGCGTAGCGTAGGCGCTGTCGTAGGGAATGATCTCAAGGATGATCTGGATCTTATCCTGGGAGGAATTGAAATCATTCACGACTTCTTCTGTAGTAGGGATCTGCTCCGGATCATTACCAGTACCAACACCGATATACCATCGGATACAAGTTTTGCCAGCTTGGCATTGAGCAATTGGATAAGGGGTGAGCGTGGGAGTTGCAGCAGGCGCCTCTGTCGCAGCGGGAGCTTCAGTCGCGTTTGCGGCTTCGGTTGCTGCAGTGGTTGCAGCTTCAGTTGCTAGCGGAGGTTGGGTAGGAGTCGTTGCTGCACCACCACATGCCGTGAGGATCATCGAAGTGATGATCGTCAGGGACAGGACATACAAAAGTTTCTTCATGGTGAATTTATCTCCTCTACTTATGACTCAGATTAGAAATAGTTGTAAAGATCAGTGAGAAGTATCGGTGAAGTTCTCACCTCCTCTCAAAAATGGATATTATTTATGAAAGCGTTTTCTGAAAACGCTTTCATAAGTATACAGAAAATCTTCTTGAGAGTCAACAAAATAGATGTCATAAATTTTTTTTAACAGAGGGAACTTCTACTTTAGGCTGACAAATTATCCATTACGTACTTGACATTATTAAAATAGCCACTAAAATGTTAATTAAAATTTTAGACAAACACCATACAGAGGTCGCGCAATGGAAGAAAAGGTTAAAATCAGCGATATTGCACGACAAAGTGGGGTCTCAACAGCAACTGTTTCACTTGTCTTGAATAACAAACCAGGTGTTTCAAAACAAACCCAGGTACGAGTGCTTGAAGTTGCCGAAAAATTGGAATATCCAATTAAAAGTGCAAACGTAACAGGAATATGAGGTCAACTCACCACCATAGGCATGGTGATTAAGACAGATCCAATCCCTCCGCAAGCGAATCCATTCTACTCAAAGGTGATGATTGGGATCGAGGAGGTTTGTCGCAGAGCCGGGATCAACCTGCTATTCGCTACCCTTCCGGTGGATGAAAATAACCACCCGACTGAGATTCCTCAACTGCTGAACAGTGATATCGTCGATGGCTTGCTCATGGTTGGGACATTTGTTGACGAAACCATCATATCCATTTCAGGGAAACGCACTCCTCCCATCGTACTGGTGGATGGCTATTCCAATACAGAAAGTTTCGACGCCATCGTATCCGATAATTTTCATGCCGCGTACCAGGCAACCGAATATCTGATCAAAAAAGGACATCGTCAAATTGGGCTGGTCGGCGGTGAAATGAGCTGTTATCCGAGCCTAAAGGAGCGACGCAATGGATATCTGCGGGCTTTAAAGGAAAACGAGATTACAGATACTTATATCGCTAATTTCAACATCAACAAGTCCCACGGCTATCAGGAAACCAACTCCCTGCTGCATGAACATCCGCAAATTACAGCTCTGTTCTGCCTAAATGACGATGTTGGAAATGCTGCTATGCAGACCATACAGAATCAAGGGAAATCCGTTCCCGGGGATGTTTCGGTAGAAGGTAGACCGAGGGCTATGGAGGATGGATTATAGTCTGCGGTCCACGGTCTATAGTCCATCGATGAAGTATAAAACGAGCCCCAATTTGTTGCAGAAAATGGGCTTTGAACAATGGAGCTATTTGCTGAGAGCGGCTATCATTGATGGAAAAGAAGTCAGGCATCTGTATCCCATGCGGCACATGTAAAGTGAACATTGGGCGTATAATTTGTACATCATCTGTACGATAAATATTTTATAACTTGAGACTGTCTAAAATATCATGACCAAAACGAGGGTTCATCATTGAGGATTCATGAAATTTATCCCGCTCCTAATTCGGCTTGAATTTCGTGAGTTTTGTCTAGGCTTAGTTCTGCGTCATATCGATGACACTTTCCGAAGGATTGATACTAAGTCTGGAACGATTCAGCAAGATCTCATTATCGGTGGCGAACAGCATACAAGGGCTGAGGAATATCGTGCTTCTGTAGACTCGAGCAACCATGTGGATACTGAAAGGTTTTTGACATCCATAAGATTAGTGTTATCACAGTCGAATATCTCACACGAAAATAAAGACTTCCTTTTAGGTCTATGCAAGAAGGTTAGGTTATTGACGGTTATCAAGACCTGTTTCCTGACAAAGCAGAGTGGTCTTCCCCACTAACGGGTAACGCACACCATTAGGTGGTTAATCGCAATTGATATTAAGGATACTATTATGGACGAATCGAAGAAGCAGGCGTTTATTTTGATGCCTTTCCAAAATCCGTATAACTCTTACTACCCAGAAATTTTCAAGCCGGCGCTTGAAGCTGCTGGATATATTGTGACACGTGCCGATGATCTTTTTACACCACGTCCGATAATGTTGGATATTCAACAATCCATACTTGAAGCACATCTTATTCTCTGTGAAATGAGTGAAAAAAACCCTAATGTGTTCTACGAACTTGGTTTGGCGCACGCCGTGGGACGACCAGTCATTCTTGTCTCGGATAAAAAAGAAAATATTCCCTTTGACCTTAGTCATGTAAGAATCATCCTTTACGAACCTGCTTCAGTAGGCTGGAAAGAGAAACTACGCACTGCGATTACCGCTGCCGCAAAATCAGTTGAAGGAAATAACGATGTTTGGCCACCACCACTAATGAATCAGGTTCAGGCATCTCCATTCTTGAAAGGGTCTTGGGTTTTATTCCATAAACTCGAGGGGTGGAAAGAGCTACACAACCTGTTGCAACGTTTAGATATAGACTTCGCACGATTTCGCAATCGGGCGGCGGCGTTGGACGACCTTAAGAGTTCTCTGATGGGTCGTGGGGGAAAGACTTTCTCTCTAGACATCCAAAAGGAATTTTATCGGCATGATTGAATTTGACAAAAACAAGAATGCATTAGAGGATTCACTAAAAGATTGTGATCGTCGTAATTTAATTGACCTAAGTTCCCAATTTTCCGATTCGGTCAACCATTACCTGATGATTGCAGACGATTCTCTAAGGCGAGTCGTGAAAAAGATCAACGATTTAAACGCAGGGTTTTGGCGGGAGGGACACAGATGAAAACCCTTTATGATCAACTACAAAAAAAACATCAACAGCTAGAGGACCTGTGGGAAAAAATCCCGAAAGCAAAAGAAGAAGAAGAACTCGTTAAGCAAACCAAAGAACTGCTGCAAAACATCGCTGAAGCGGGAAAGTTTATCGGCATTGCTCGCCAACGAGAGAACCTGCGTGGTCTTCTTCGTTATTGGAGCGCCCTGGTTTACGAAACGGAACCTAAATACCTACCTCCTCAACTGACACCATTTCCTGGAGAATACAATGATCGCAGCGGAACGATATTTAGAATCTCTGTAGGAACACTGGTGGTAATAGCTGCCGTGCTAACACTGCTAACGCTTTACAATTGGTTGATTTTACATGCATCGGGAACTCCAACTCAAGTGATAGCAGTATCACCGCTAAATGTATTACCGCCGAGCGTCTGTCCTGATAACCTTTGGCCCGGCACCGAACCAGCCGTGTACAGATGGCAATCCCAAACAAATGACAAACAAGCGGTTATGCAGCTAAAGCAATTGGGTGACAAGTTTGCCTCTGCAGGTGTATTGGAATTACAGATAGACTTGGATAGTACCGATGAGCATAAAGATGCCGGTGAAGCGTTTATTGACCTCCGTTCTCATTCTCCTGTCGGGTCGCAGGCTCCGCTAAACCTGGAGGGAAAGCCCATCACTATGGCGGTATATGTGCCAGGTCAGGCAGCAGGGACGGCTGAACAGCCGAATGTTGCGCAAATTTTTGTTAAATCACAAATTAATCCGAAAGACAGCTTCAAGAGCGAATATGGAAACTGGGAGAAGCTGACCAATAATAGCGCCAGCTGGCGGGATTTGTCTTTGATACCCGGCAGAACGAAACCTCCGCGGGGGGCTATGCAAGAAGGATTCGACCCTACCCATATCGTATTAGTTGGGATCAAGATTGCGACCCAAGAAGGGGCGAACGTGAATTATTCAGGCCCGATCTGGATTAGCGATGTTTGTTGGCAGACACGATAATTTCGAAATTCCATTGCGGAAGACTCACAAAGATGACCACTACAAGTTCTGCGGCTCGCGAAACGTTTGGTTCCTGGCAAAAAGCGGTACTAGGACTTCTCTTGATTGGTTATCCCGTAGTGCTGTTTACCTTTGGCACTAGAGTGTTGATACCGGCACTCTTCTTATATGTGATCCTGACTCTATTCCTTTGTACTCACACCTTATATCTGGTGTTGCTATCCTCAATCAGGAGTGTAGATCAGCACTCGATCATTGACTTGATCACTTCGAAGAAAGACAATGCGCCTCTGTATACAGTCCTAGTTCCTCTCTATCAAGAGCCCCAAATGTTACCAAAGCTGATTGACAGCCTGCTTAAGCTGGATTATCCGACAGACAAACTTGAAATTATCCTGCTGCTGGAGGAAGATGATGAAGAGACGCGTGCTGCAATGGTAAAGCTTCAATTACCTTCACATTTCCAGCCAACCATTGTTCAGGCTGAGGCAGGAACACCTCGAACGAAAGCCCGTGCATGTAATTCTGTCCTGGAAGAGGCTCACGGGGAATTTCTAGTGATCTATGACGCCGAAGACCAACCCGACCGCGATCAACTGTGGAAGGCAATCACCGCCTTTCAACAGAGCGATGATCGTGTTGCTTGTGTCCAGAGCCGATTGAGCTTCTACAACCCACGACAAAATCTACTGACAAGATTGTTTACACTGGAATATACCTTTTGGTTTGATCTCTTCCTGCCAGCGCTGAGCATCATCGGCGCACCGATCCCTCTTGGTGGTTCCTCAAACCACCTTCGAACCTCGACATTACGGGAAATTGGCGGATGGGACACCTATAATGTAACAGAGGACTGTGATTTGGGGATCCGTCTTGCGAGAAACCATTATCGGACGATCATTATGAACTCGACAACATTGGAAGAGGCGAACAGTCAAATTGGCAATTGGATTCGCCAGCGCTCGAGATGGATCAAAGGATATCTCCAGACGTATCTTGTACACACCCGCGATCCGATTGACTTGTTGCGACAATTGGGATTGCAGAACTTTCTGTTCTTTCAATTCTATATTGGATGCACGCCCCTACTATTGCTGCTTGCGCCATTATTTTGGATGCTTACGTTGATATGGAATCTTGGACAAGGACACATTTTGGGTTGGTATTTTCCACCCGTTTTATACCTTTTGAGCTTGGCGTCTTTTGTGTTAAGTGTTCTTGCATTACTCTCCTGCGGTTTAAGTAGTGCAGTCGCACGCCGTAACTATGATTTGATCAAGGTTTTGTTCTTGTTTCCCTTCTATATCTTTATTTTTTATATAGCCGCTTGGAAGGGATGTTTTCAACTATTTACCAGGCCTTATTATTGGGAAAAAACTAAACATGGCCTTGGATAGTGCCATCATTTCTGTGGATAGGAGCGGTGAGACTGATCAGAAATATTCTTGCAATATCTGCGTAAACCACGCCCCAATACGGTTGGCACACATCTTGAAATTGAATTCTTCAGCGAGCAAAACGGAGGTGACGGGAATACTCCGCAAAACACGGTAACAACGATCAGCCTCGATCTCACCAACATGACCTGCTCTGGCGCTGACTTGACCAAGCTTCAGGCTGTCAACATTTACCTCCAGCCCGGGACATACCGAATTGACTATGTTCGGGCTGAATAGTCATGGCTAAACGGTTGGGCAGTTGGATCATTTTCCGGCTGCCCAACCAAAGATGTCTTTTTATTCTCGCGCTAGTGGATTATGAATACCTTCGGAACCTTGACTTTGTGAGATCAATATCAAATTGCACCTAAGACCTTGCCAAAACGTATCTGTTCCTCCCTATTCGCAGATAGGTTCATGGTAAGAAAAGTAAAAGCGTGCCATAAGTCTCGGATATTCGCAAGCGGTTCAAAAAATCTCCTGAAGGTTGAGCGCGCCCCATAGAACGTTCGATACATCTCCAGACGCTTCGCCGCCAGTTCCTTTGCGGAGATTTTGCGAGGCTCAAAGACAGGCATGCCGTAGAGATAATCGGGATCGATCCACCAATGAGGTCGCCTCAACCTCCCAGCCTCAAGCATTTCTTTAAATAATAGGGTGCCAGGATAAGGCATCAGTATATTAAATAATGCTGCAAAGAGACGCTGTTCGACTGCAAACTCAAGGGTCAGATCAAGCGATTCTTGTGAGTCTTCGTCCATACCCAAAATAAACGAACCTACGATTCCAATTCCATGATCACGGGCGATATGCAGCGCCTGATCATAACCAATCCCCACTGTATTCCAACTTTTGTGGATTTGTTTCAAGTTCGATTTATTGAGCGACTCGATTCCCACTAGTACACCCGCACACCCACTCTCGCGCATCAATCGCATCAACTCAAGGTCTTTGGTCATCGTCAAACTCGCCTGACTGATCCAGCGGATCTTCAATGGAATAAGGGCGCGGAACAAATCCTTCGCGGCTTCCTTGTCAGCGACAATGTTGTCGTCCACAAGAAAGACAAATTTGCTGTCCAGACTCTGGATCTCAGCGATGACTTCCATAGGAGGGCGGTGACGGAAACTACGCCCGAAGAATGTTGTGACAGAGCAGAAACTACAAGAGAAGGGACAGCCGCGCGTCGTCTCGACCATGCCAACCGGTAAATATTTCTTGCCAGCAAAAACGGAGCGTCCGACCTTCACATTTTCAAACGGTAACGTGTGCCGCTGACGATAAACTCTTTTTAATTCCCTGTGCTGTGTGTCATGAATAACGTCACACCAGATTCCCTCCGCTTCCCCTACTAAAATTGAATCGGCATGTTCAAGCGCCTCCTCTGGCAGCAACGTGGGATGATGACCACCCATTCATTGACCTCGCCCTAAGCCTTAGCGACTTCTTTATATTGTTCTGTCGCAAACCACTTTCGCCATCCTGTTGTCTTTTGCAAAATAGCAGGTTTAATATCGCCGAGCCTTTGACCCCGTGACCGGCAGGCTTGCATGTACATCTCCGCACCGCGCGTGACTTGGAAGATGCGCGCTTCACCAAGTTGACCAAGTCTGCGGCAGTAATCGTAGTGAAAGTTTTCGCGCAAGGCTGAGTCAAGTTCAATAGTGAGATAGTTTGGTAGTTCGATCCTTGACTGGTTGGGTAGTTCGATGAAGAGGATATAGTGAAAGTCACTTGTTTCATCAGGAGCGAGCATGACGAAGATAGGAGAGAGCTGATGTTTTTCGAATAATCGTTGGAGCACATTCGCCACAAATTGCTCACTCAGTTTTTCGCCAAAGTAATCAGAGACGCGGTCTCTTTTGCCGATGAACTTTAAACACGGGACTTGATGATAAAAGCCTGTCACCTCAACAATGTCATTGAGTTGATAGCGATAGAGTCCACCCCCCGTAGTGACAACGACCGAATACGTCTTACCTTTTTCAAGTTGATGTGCCAGATAGATATCTTCATCATCACTCAAGAATTCGAAATAATGGGAGGTAACAGCCAGCACGTTGCCCATTTCTCCAATCAATGGAAACGAAACAAAAGCTTCGGTGGCAAGCAGCCCTTTGGGTTGAATCGTTACATTTGGAAATTGTGCCTGCAATTCTTGAGCATAGGAGTTCGACGCACTGTCTGCCCAACAACTAATGAGTCTAAGCCGAGGCCAGATGGAAGCATAGTTATTGAATTTAGTCTGAGAAACGTTTATTGCGCGCTGCTGCCTATGTGAAAGTTTTTTTAGCAACGCCCGGTGGATGTGTGGGTCAAGTGGCACGGGTGAGGTAAGTGTGCCGTCATGTAGGTCTTTCAATAGCGATTCCCACCATTCAGAAAGCGGAGCCAGAAGCAGAGTAAGGAAAGTTGGATTCCAAACGGAAATCAATCGCAGATTTTCACAACGCAGGAGAAAAAGCAGAGTGACATAGCGAAATGTGTTTACATCGGAGATGTGTTTGACAATATTTGGAACGGTGAGTATGGATTCAATCCATGTGCCGAGCAGACCCAGATATGCACTATCCTCCTCGAAACCAATCGGGATTCCCCCGCGCGTTTGACGGCGTTCCCCTATCAGCGGTGAAATGCTCCAGTACGCGAGACCAGACTTGAGCATAGGATAATGCGTGAATAGATCTGTGATCCAGGCTGAGAGCCCGCGTCCAAACTCCAATTGAAGAGTCTGTGTGTACGGAATCATTTTCGACGCTGCAGTCGAACCACTGGAGAGTTCAAACATTTTCACGGGCTCGGCCGTCAGTACGTTTTTCTCACCCTCTGCAATGCGTTCGATATAGGGCAGGTAATCATCATATGTGGAAAGTGGAAGTTGTGGGAAATAGTGCGCGACATAGGAAGTGTCGCGATTGTGCGTGAGATAATTTTGTAAAAGGCGCTCTTGTGTTTCGGCAACGTTCTGGGCTCCGCGCTGAAATTCGCGTGCCGCGCGGCATGATGAGATGTACCAAAGATGATTGAAGAAAGAAGCATTCATCTCGCCATGCGCCTGCCCGCAGCACTGAAGTTATCAGGATGGACACGCGTAATGCAAACGAGTTCGTCGCCATGGATATGACCAGGATTGCGCTCAATGTAGTATGCAATATGTGAATCCTGCAAACGCTCGTTTGTGACGTGAGCGACACCTTCACGCAGAGGCGTTGCACCGTTTTGAAAACGGACAATGCCGAGGTTTGGATGGTAGTCTGCCCCAAATCGTTCACAAGCCAGATGATCCATCAGGGCTTTCATATGTGAAGGCGTGGGTTGGTCGTGGCACGGGAAGAATTCCTTGTAGAAGACCGTGAGGAAGCGATAAGTTTTGTAGCCTGATGAAATGAGAAGCCAATACAGGGGTTGAGGCATATCCGCAGATTTTTCCAGCACGGTATGGATCCAACTGCGCGGAAGTTCAGGCGTGCCCCAATATTCTTGTCGTATGATCGTATCCCCAGAGTAAACCACACTGATGCGCTGATCTTCAAAAATCGTTTCATAGAGGGAGAGGGTGGAGAAACCCTGGACCCTGTCGCATTCCGAGTCACGCAGGAGAATGACCCAGTTCTTGTTGTTGAGGTCGCGTTCAAATTTTTCCATATTCGCATTATCAAAATTCTCGCTAAAGACGCGGAACATAGATTGTATCTCGGGTCCGAGTAGATCGTTGCGCGATATGGCAAAACTTTTCAATCCTGGGACCATTGGCTGTACCATTACGGGGATGAAACAAGCGGTTTGTCAGGGTTTGGGCGTGGAAAAAGCTGCAAGAAGACCGGTAGGTGTATTAAACCGCGCACTTGGAGACGCCCCGAGAGCATAGCCGCCAGTGGATGCCGTAAGTCTGAGAGGATCTCAATGAGAGTTTCAGGTGTTGCAGTAAGGATTATGTCAGTCCGAGTGGGCGCAGCTTCTGATTCCGAGATGAAACATTCACCATGCGAGACCTTGATGATCCAACACCCGCCCCCTGCACCAGTGACGATCAATGCAGCTGAAAGGTCCACTTTGGGGGCAAGTGTGTCGTTCAACAAAGGCAGCAGGGACTGAAGGATGGAGTCGACAGCACCATGAATAATACATGGGTTCATTTTCCAGGGAGTAAATTTGAGACGTAAACATAACTGCGTGAAATGCGCCCAAGTATGCTGGCGACAGAATCCCAGCGTATATCGGACAGTCCGCCATCCGGCGAATCCCGTCAGCGGGAACCAAACAGGCTGATCGAGGTTGGTATCATTAAGTGGAGCAACCGCGTGGCGAATAGCATCCCTGCTTTTTCTCATCTGCTCCAATGCAAGTTCGACTGAATCAGTGCGCCGATATTCTGCCAGCATTCGAGCGTTCCATTCATTGAACTGGCGATGAGTGCGCATGAATATCTGTTTTTCTGGAGGCATGAATTTGCCGAAAATAATCCCGTCGGCAACGACCGTGCGATCAACATAGGCAAGATGGCGGGGCACATCCGCATACTCCCAATGGCGGCCGAATTTATCGCGCCACTTCGATTCGGGTATTTTGGCGAACACCTCGTCGCAATGACTCCATAACTCTTCGAGTTGCGTTATCAGTTCGTCCAGGGTCATCATGAACTTTCCCTCGGCGAAAAACCAGTAGCGACTGGAAGGGATTTCCAGTATCTCACCCATTCGATGAATACATGGTCTGCATCCGGCAACAAAGCACCGAGTTTGAATTTCAAATCACGCATCACAACAATATCATCCTTGAGGAAAGCGACGGTCAATTTATGCATCACAGCCAGCACAACCTGCCGGAGTCGGCGTGGCAGGAATGGCGCTGTCCGTTTTGCAATAACGTTCAGGATGTAAACCCGAGTCCGTTCAGCGCTAATAGGCAGAATCGTGAACAGGATGCGGGCGTCTGTGCGGGCATTATAGGCAAGGATGTTATTTCCTCCCCAGCAATGTGCGCTCAAATCTACTGTATCAACCCCCATACGACGCAGGAGGCGATCATGAAATTGTCGGCCCTCCACACGCGCACGAAAACGAACGCTCATGTGATTTGGGGCTATACTGGCAAGCGAAGGCGATTCGATCAGGGCGCGATGGTGGACTGTAGAAAAATGCTGACTGTCAAATGTGTTTGAAGCAAGCACCTGATACGGGGTATCGAATTCCATCGAGTATGCCCAGCTGTAAAGATCATTATCGCTGTCTTCAAAACAGGGATACGAAAACGAAGGAGTGCCGCCCAGGAAGGCAAAGACGATGCCATAGTGTTCTTGACATATGAAAGATGCCTGTCGGGCTCGCGCCGGGACGGTTGCCACCGCGGGAATGTGCTCGCAAACGCCCCGGCCATTGTACTGCCACTCGTGGAGCGGACATTGCAAGCGCTCTCTCACCACGCGCCCGCGTGATAAGTCCGCGCCCATATGTATACACTGCGAGTGTATTGCACCCACCCGGCCGCCTTCCGTGCGAAAAACCGCCAGAGGCATGTCGAATGCTTCGACGCGAACGACCCGACCTCGTTTTACTTCAGATGAACGGCAGAGTGGGTACCAAGAAGTGGGGAAATAAGAGTCGGTGCTAGAGGGTGTTATCTTTGTCATTCATGTTGCCTTTGTGGAAATCATGGAGTCACCGTGAAACTGTCCCGCCACTTCCAAAACCATCTAAGCCCAGCCAGCCAAGCAGCCAGGGAATTTTGCTTCTCTACCTTGTGCGATTGGCGTTGAAGGTTCATGATTTGTTGTGGCGTAAGCAGATAACGGCGATTGGGCTTTCCAAAATACCCGGGGATTAAAAGCCACTGTTCATGTGTAAAAACGACAGTTAACTGCTGAGTCTCATTGCCTTGCGGGTCCAGCAGTGCTTGTTGCCAAAAGGGATCGATCCTGAAGAACTTGAGCAGGGCACGATTTCTCATGATCGGCATGGAGAGCGCTGCAGCCAACAGAGGCTGGGTGAGAAAGGAAACGATCCGATATTCCTCCTCGATGTCAACAATATCATCGGAGAACACTGTCACCAAGTTCCGGATGTTTTGGCTTTGTAAAGGGATGATAAAATGGTCAGTGTACAAGTTGCTTAGGTTAATCCCAAACCAACCTGAAGCACTTTTGCGTCCGTGTTCATGCGGAGGAAAACCAGTGACCACCTCCACGTCGGGATCACGATTCAGAATCGTGAACTCCTCGCCAGTATCGGTAATCTTCAGCCGCACAAGGGAAAAGGCTTCGATGAACCAGGCCCGAACCGAGGGCTTTTGTGCCAGCTGTTGAAGAAGCAAAAGATTCTCACTCATGATATTTCTCCTTTCTAGGTTGAACAGTTTCTAACTAATCCACTCTTTCCTGTATGAACAGTCTGCGCATGGGGAAATCTCATCGTATCGTCCCTGTTTCATCAGTTCGCGAATTTCCTCAATACGTGGGGAATTATAGATTTCGCGCAGGGATGACCGCTGTACATTTCCGAGCAATTCACGGTTTTCCCAGTCGTTGGCACATAAGGGAACATCTCCATTTTCTAGAACATGCATGATACTAAAGGCATGTGGGCAGAGCCCTTTATAATACTTTTGCCCCATCACCTTGCGCAATCGCCTGATGAAGAAATTTTTGGGCAATTCAAGCAAATCGTACCCTTTCAAAGTTCCCGAACGATTGCTTATTTCAAAGCCAACTACATTCAATCCGCGCTTTTTCCAGTATCTTCGAAATGCCGGATATTCAGCTTCGTTTCCTTTTTGGATGATGAAGCGCAGAAATATATTTATTTTCGATAATAGAGGAGAGGCGAGCATTGCATTCAAATTCTTCCTAATATGTTTCCAGGACAATCCTTGCATAAGCCGATTGTATGTCGTTTCAGTGTGTGCGCTAAGGCTGATGGTTAATAGATCAACGCCGCTGTTGACCAGTCTTTCGAACCGGGCAGGTGTAAGCGCGCTCCCATTTGTCACCAGTTCCACTACCTGATGCGGTTTCGCAAGCTGCTATCTTGGTATACAACTCGTCATCCATAACAACGCGCGGCTGCAGATGAATCGTGTAAGGATAAGGGCACATGGCACAAGAGGCGTTGCATCGGTTGATGGTCTGGATTTGCAGCACCTCAGGGAAGAGATATCTGTCCCCCGCCAGCCAGGAATTAATATTGTTCATTGTAATCCAGGCGTTGCGCAACATGTAGTAGGTCATGCCCGCTATATGCCCTGTGCGCGGATTATCTCGTCCGGTTCTTGAGTAAACGAATGGATACAGGCGAGTAAGAAACCATTCACATGCTCCAAGGCCCAGCAGAATAAGCATGTCAACAATGGCTGTCATAGCACTGCGATCTCCATGCCGGGAATCCGTTGATCAAGATTTGTCATGAAGACGTTTCCAGAATCCCAGGTGACCAGATAGATTTGACTAATGTAAGTCAATGGGCGATAACTCCGGACGACCTTACGCAAGGGATTTGATTCAGCCAGCCCGATCATAAAATAATTGTATCCGCGTGCTAAATTTTCGTTGTAGACCGCGCGCAAGAGCGCTGCAAATATTTGAGGGTTATCCCCAT
>WNFZ01005781.1_pt1 | contig 18111 bp, 14 predicted proteins | sample 5400081 | NCBI WGS metagenome assembly WNFZ01 (sample SAMN13153365, study PRJNA577476) | soil metagenome | isolation source: 80 cm soil or saprolite under grassland replicate 1 | place: USA:California | collected 2016-06-15 | reverse complement strand
CTTCGCGAAAAGGGCCGCATTGACGGCCTCAAGTGGCTAGCGGTTGGTGATATGCGCATGCGCACGATGCACTCACTCGGCTATGCTTTGAGTCAATTTGATTGCCCGATCACATTTGTCGCGCCACCCGAGATGAATCTCACCGACGAGTTCAAGAAAGAACTTAATCAATACAGCGTGAACTTCCAGGAAGTTGACCATGTTGAGAAAGCCATTGCTGATGCAGATGTGATTTTGGTCGAGCCAGTGGTACAACCTGATTACACCAAGTCTCGCGATGAGCGCACCGGTGAACTCGATCTCACACCTGCCAACTATAAGATCACGCGCGAATTGCTGTTTACGAAAGCAAAGTCTGACGCGATTCTGCTTCACTCTTTGCCGCGTATGGATGAGATCCCAGCCGATGTGGATATCACCAAGTGGTCACGCTATTGGCAGGAAGCCTTCAACGGTGTTGTGATGCGTATGACGTTGCTGGCGCTTGTTCTCGGTGCAATGGAATAAGTAATTTCAAATAGTAGACAAGTAAACAAGGTAACACGTATACAAGTACTCAGCGTGAACATGTTTACTTGTCTACGTGTATACATGTGCACATGCCTCATGAAAACCATCGAAGTTCGACGCCACTCCATCCGCTCGAGGCCCGGTGAACACTTAAATCAATCAGGCGTCACTCTCGCGCGTCTCGTGGGAGAGAATCTCGGTCCATTCGACCGCGTGGTGACCTCCACACTTCCACGTGCCTTTGAAACTGCGATTGCGATGGGCTTTGCAGTGGATGAACAAATCGAATTGATGAGTACTTACGGAGAGGATGTTGAGCGCGAAATCGCGTGGCCGCAGTCTTTTGCTATATATGCCAACGCAGTGAAGCGCGGTGACGAAGCAGGACAATATGGCAATAAACTTGCTGAGCATTATGCCGAGTTAGCAGGTTATCTCGCTGATGGTCGCGTCGCGTTGGTCATCAATCACGGAGGAGTCCTTGAATTGGGTGTCGTTGCCTCTTTCCCAGACGCAGATTACGAATCCTGGGGAGAGGCTGTCAATTATTGTGAAGGTGCAAGGCTTTATTGGGAAGATGGAACGTGTGCGAATGCAGAAGTGTTGAGAGTGTCAAGATAAAAATTACCTGCTCAAGCCGCCGTTGCCCGCGGCTAAGGAATTGCCTTTGAGCGGAATTATTTCGAAAGCAAACAAGGAGACTAAAACAATGCAAACAGATCTACGACGCCGCGACCTGATCGGTGACCTTGATTTCAGCAAGGAAGAAGTTGAGACCGTTTTGGACGTGGCTTTTGACCTCAAACGGAAACGCGCTTTGAATGAGTTACATCCTTACCTGCGCGATAAAGTGTTGGCAATGCTATTCTTCTTTAGCAGCACGCGTACGCGCGGCTCATTCGAAGCAGGCATGGCTCAACTTGGTGGACATGCCGCTTTCATCGAAAGCAAAACCACTCAAATCGCACATGGCGATACGCCGGTTGAGATTGGTGAGATCTTCGGCCGCTACTATGATGGGATTGCTATTCGTCATGTGGACTGGAAAGTAGGTAACCAGTACATTAATGACGTAGCTAAGTACTCGCGTTCACCTATCCTGAATATGCAATGCGAGATTTATCATCCCTTCCAATGCTTGGCTGACTTAATGACGATCATCGAGAAAAAGGGCCGTGACCTGCGCAGAAAAAAGATGGTCGTCTCGTGGGCTTACGCCGCTTCTTATCAGAAACCCATCTCGGTGCCTCAATCTTTGATCCTGCAAATGCCACGCTTCGGCATGGACGTTGTGCTGGCTCACCCACCAGAGTTCAAACTGATGCCCGAGATCATGGAGGCAGCTCAAGAGCAGGCAAGGAAGTTCCATACAGGCTTTGAAGTGATCTCCGATGCCGATGGTATGGAAAAAGCCTTCAAGGACGCGGATGTTGTCTATGCCAAATCCTGGGGCGCGATGCTGACCACCGAGGATGCCAACGAAGGTTCCAAGATCATTAGCCAATACAAACACTGGATCACTGACACTAAAAAGATGAAGGCTGCCAAGGATGATGCGATTTATATGCATCCACTTCCCGCTGACCGCGATGTTGAAGTGACCAGTGAAGTGATGGATGGTCCGAACTCAGTTGTCTTTGATGAGGCTGAGAATCGCCTCCATGCACAAAAGGCCGTCATGGCGTTGACGATGAGTTAAGTACACAAGTAGACAGGTAAACAAGGAGCATATATGGCAAACAAATTAGCTGTAGTTGCAATTGGCGGTAACTCGCTGATCAAAGATGAAAAACACAAGACCGTGGAAGATCAGTATGATGCCGCGAGAGAAACTACATTCCATATTGCGGATATGATCGAAGCGGGTTGGGATGTAGCGATCGGTCACGGCAATGGACCCCAAGTTGGGTTCATCCTCAGGCGTTCTGAAATCGCTGCCAAAGCGGAAGGGATGCATGAAGTTCCGCTGGACGTGTGCGGAGCGGATACACAAGGTGCAATTGGTTATTCTCTCCAGCAGACTCTGCAAAACGAGCTGTACCGTCGCGGAATCAGAAAGCCTGTCGCTACTGTTGTTACGCAGGTATTAGTAGACAAGGATGATCCTGCCTTCAAGAAACCATCCAAGCCAATTGGTTCGTTCATGGATGAAACGGAAGCCAAGCGCCGTGAGAAGGAAATGGATTGGAGCGTGGTCGAGGATGCGGGCCGCGGCTGGCGGCGCGTGGTCGCGTCACCGCTGCCGAAAGAAGTCGTCGAACTTGAAGCAGTAAAATGCTTGATTGATTCGGGAACTGTTGTGATTACAGTTGGTGGCGGTGGAATTCCAGTGATTGATGTTAGCGATCATGAATACCAAGGTGTAGCTGCCGTGATCGACAAGGACTTTGCCTCGAGTTTGCTGGCTCGTTTGCTCAAGGCTGATTTATTCCTGATTTCCACGGCCGTGGAAAAAGTTGCCATCAACTTTGGCAAACCCGATCAGAAATGGCTCGATAAGATGACTCTCGCAGAAGCAAAAGCCTATCTAGCTGAAGGAACACATTTTGCCAAAGGCTCGATGGCGCCAAAGATTCAAGCGATTATCTGGTTCCTCGAGAATGGTGGCAAACAGGCATTGATCACCAACCCTGAGAACATTGGTCGTGCGCTCAAAGGTGAAACAGGCACTTGGATCGTTCCGTAAAAAAGAAAACCTTGCGAAGGTTTTGATCTTTTGGGCATTCCCCTCAGGTCAAACCTTCGCAAGGTTTAAATCTAATGAAACGTCTTCATCCCACGCTTATTCTCCTTATCGTAGCTGTCCTTGCTTACGGATTATTGATTCCCTGGTTAGGCTTTTACTGGGATGACATGCCGATGTCCTGGATTCGTTATGAGTTGGGTCCGGCAGCGATGGCGCAGTATTTCTCTACCAACCGCCCGGTGTGGGGATGGTTATATCAAGTTACTACCCATCTATTGCCGCAGGTTCCAATTTACTGGCAACTGCTCGCGCTTCTGTTCCGCTGGTTGGGTGCAGTGACAGTCTGGGGGATTGCGCGTGAATTATTTCCGCAGCGTGAAAGACTTGCGCTCAGTATTAGCCTGTTCTTTTTACTGTATCCCGGTTTCAATCAACAGTGGGCTTCCTATCTTTACAGCCACTTCTTCATTGTCCTTTTCTTTTTTCTATATTCTCTTTATTTAATGCTTCGTCGTAAGACGATCCCTGCCTTGATTCTTTCCGCGCTGAATCTCTGGATGATGGAATATTTCTTCGTCCTTGAGTTAGCGCGTCCTTTTGTGATCTGGATTTCGCTCCGCAATGCTCCCAACGCCGTCCTCGGCGGCGACTCTGTCGAAGGCCAATTCAGAAATCGCCTCACGCAGACCCTGAAACTATGGGCTCCTTATCTGGCAGTTTTCGCGCTGGCAGTTTTTTCGCGTTTATTTATCTTCAACAATCAGATTTATGGCTTCAGTATTAAAGATGAATTTATCAAGGCGCCTCTTGAAACATCTTTCCTATTAATACGAAATGTCTTTGGCAGTTTATGGACAGTGACGATCGCGGCGTGGGCGCAGGTATTTCAATTCCCAAATTTCGCATTGGATGGTCCGCGTACGATTGTATTATATGGATTGATCGTATTGACCGTTGGGGCGCTGATTCTCTTTGGATGGCGAAAGCCAGTAAATGAGACACAGACAGACAAGTGGGAGCTTTGGTGGGTAGTCGCGCTGGGCATGGTCATGATCCTTTTGGCTGGACCTCCATTTTGGGCGACAAACCTTCCGGTCTCTCTTGGGTTCCCTGCTAATCGCGCCACGTTAGCTTTTGTGCTTGGCGTTAGCTTTGTTCTTGCCGGTCTGATTGGATTTATACCTCGCAGGATTCAAATTGCGGTTGTGACTGTTTTGGTTGCCCTGGCTGCGGGACGTCAATTCTTATGGGCGAATGAATTCCGTCGCGATTGGGTGAGTCATAAAAAACTTTTTTGGCAAATGACCTGGCGCGCGCCAGAAATAAAACCAAACACACTGATCTTAATGAACGAAGATCTATTATTCTATGCTGATAACTCTATCAGTGCGACGTTGAATTGGATTTACGCGCCGGACAATCATACGGATCAGATCGATTATGTTTTGTACTATCCAACGAATCGTTTGGAGTCTTCGTTGCCCGAACTGAAAAAAGATATTCCCATTAAATATGATTATCTCGTCGGTCAGTTCAATGGAAACACATCTCAAGCATTGGCTTTTTATTATGCTCCACCAGCCTGTCTACGTTTGCTTGAGCCTGATTTAGATGCCGGGAATCGTTTTATTTTAGAGGAAAGCCTCATGCGTGAGGCAGCTGCTTTATCAAATAAAACAATGATTCTCGATGAATCAGCCGCACAGATGCCGCGGGTATATGCTCCTCAGCCTGCGCACGGCTGGTGCTATTACTTTGAAAAGGCTGATCTCGCGCGACAAATGGGCGATTGGGAAGAGGTTGCAAAATTGGGCGATGTAGCATTTAAGCTGGAGGATCATCCAAACAATCCAGTTGAACGTTTTGTATTTATTGAAGGTTATGCTCATGTTGGGGATTGGAAACGTGCGATCAAATTATCGCGAGAGTCTTATCAGGTATCGAAGGATTATGTGGGCCCGTTATTGTGTCGGTTGTGGCAACGAATAGAAACGGAAACAACTGGCAGCTTGGAGAGAAGCGAAGCTTTGTCGGAAGTCGAGACTATGTTCGCATGCAAACTATGAACAATGTACTTGTCTTTATTCCATGATTTGTCATACAATATTCGTGTAAAAAATACTCGGTCATGTATAATTGTATAGACAAAAAACTTTTGATTAGCGAAAGGAGGCTCATCGAATCACACATTGCGTTTTAATCGCTGTCTGTTCCATACCTACACTTTTTTCAAGGAGAAGAAGACAATGCGTAAATTCCTGTTTTTGGCGATCGTAGCAACCCTGATTCTGGCAGCCTGCGGAGCCCCTGCGGCGACACAAGCACCTGCGACACAGGCACCCGCGACACAACCTGCCGCGGGTGGTTTCCAGATCCCCGATGTCCAAGAAGGTAAATTCAATGTGGCAATGGTATTGATCGGACCACACGACGATGGCGGTTGGTCACAGGCTCACTTTGAAGGCCTTCAATATGTTGAGAAGAACGTTGAAAACGTGCACACTGCTTACATTGAAAATGTACCCGAAGGCGCTGACTCAGAGCAAGTGTTCCGCAGTTTGGCGCGCAAAGGTTTTGACCTGATCTTCGGTACATCGTTTGGTTTCATGGATCCGATGGAAACGGTGGCTGGTGAATTCCCTGATACCACATTTATCCATATTAGTGGATACAAAAGCAATAACGCGAATTTCGGCAATCTATTTGGCGCGATGGAAGATATGAAGTATTTGGCGGGCATGGTCGCCGGATCACGTGCCAAGATGGATGGCAATCCTAAACTTGGTTACATGGCAACATTCCCCATTCCGGAGGAATTACGCTTAGGTAATGCGTTTATGCTGGGTGCCAAAAAGACCTGCCCCGAGTGCACAATGGATGTCCGCTGGATTAATACCTGGCACGATCCTGTGCTTGAAAAAGAGGGTGCAGCTTCATTGTTTGACGCGGGTGCACAGGTTGTCCTCACTGGTGCAGATACCCCGGCCAACGCAGATGTGGCGCAGGAAAAGGGTAAGTGGGGAATCACTTATGATTATGTTGGTTCCTGCAAAGTGGAGCGCTGTCTCACAGCTATTTACTGGAACTGGGGACCCATCTATGCCAACATTACCAAAGGTGTGATTGATAAGACCTACAAGCCTGGCTTCGATTATTTCGATGCGGATAGCGGCAGCCTTGGCATCTATGGCTTCATGGAAGGTCAGTCACTAACTAAAGGTGAATCTGATTTGCCGGCTGAGGATATTCAAATGGTAAAGGATACTTTAGCCAAGATGTTGGCCGGAGAGTTCACTCGCTTTGACGTGTTCGCCGGTCCGATCAAGGACAATCAGGGTAAGGAAGTACTGGGTGCGGGCCAGAAATTAGAGCAGATCGATATCGATTGCTTCGCTGGCGGCGATGTACCTTGCAAGACAGGTATGTACTGGTGGGCGGACGGTGTAACTGCCGAACTCCCGAAACTTGGTGGATAACCGTTGAAGTACGATTGGGGCAGGACTGTATAGTTCTGCCCCATTTTTGTATAATGGGTTAGTGTCATTGCGAGACCTGCGAAGCAGGTCGAAGCAATCTCCTACCGAAGATGAGATTGCTTCGTCGGGCGTGGTTTCGATACGAGCGAGACGCTTCGCGCACTCGCTCTACTCAGCCAGCGCCCTCCTCACAATGACAGAATATCTTAGGAGGCACACAGTGATAGAAGCAACACCCTCCAATTTGATTGTGGAAATGCAGCGCATTGTCAAGCGGTTTCCCGGCGTGCTTGCCAATGATCATGTAGATTTTGAATTACGCGCAGGAGAGATCCATGCTTTGCTGGGGGAGAATGGAGCTGGCAAGAGTACATTGATGAATGTATTGGCCGGTTTATATAAGCAGGATGCAGGCATCATTAAAATCAAGGGTAACCCGGTGGAATTTTCTTCTCCGCGGGATGCCATCAGTTCGGGGATTGGCATGGTGCATCAGCACTTTATGTTGGTCCCCTCGCAGACAGTTACTGAGAATATTTTGCTCGGTCTCGACGATCCGAGTTTTTTCATGCGTCTGAATGAATACGATTCCAAAATTGCGAAGATGGGTGAGCAGTTCGGACTCAAAGTGGATCCGCGTGCCAAGATTTGGCAACTCTCGGTTGGGGAGCAACAACGCGTGGAATTGCTCAAGATGTTGTATCGCGGCGCGAATGTGCTCATCATGGATGAGCCAACGGCTGTCCTTGCACCACAGGAGATTGAGGGTTTGTTCGATACCCTGCGCGCAATGATCGCACAGGGGAAGTCCGTTATTTTTATCAGCCATAAATTACAGGAAGTCACTGCTATTGCGGACCGTGTAACGGTATTAAGACGTGGCAGAGTAACCGCTTCCGGCGTATCTACAAAAGGTGTGACACGCCAGGAACTTGCGCGTTTAATGGTGGGTCGTGAGGTCGTTTTCTTTGTGGATAAGAAACCGAAGCAGCCGGGTGAGGTGATCCTTGATGTCAAAGATGTCCATGCGCAAAATGATAAAGGATTACCGGCCCTGCGCGGACTCTCGCTCAATGTGCGCGCGGGTGAGATCGTTGGTTTGGCAGGGGTCGCGGGCAATGGACAAAACGTGCTGTCAGAAGTCATCACTGGTATGCGTAAGTGTACACAGGGCCAAGTGATATTAAATGGAGATAAGGTCAACAACCGCGATGCGTTGTTTGGCATTCAACATGGCATGTCGTATGTGCCTGAGGATCGCACCCATGTTGGTTCCGCGCCGAATTTGAGTGTGACCGATAATGTCATCATGAAGAAATATCGCAAGCCACCGATTTCAAAGGGTAGTTTGCTGGATATGACTGCCGCGACAAATTTCGCAAAGGAACTCAAACAGGCTTACGACATTATTGTGCCAACAGTCAATACTCCTGTAAGACTTTTATCGGGCGGGAATTTGCAACGCGTGATCCTGGCGCGTGAAATATCCGGAAATCCTAACTTCATGGTTGCGGTTCAGCCCACCCGTGGGCTGGATGTCGGTGCGATTGAAGGAGTTCATCGCCTGTTGTTGACTCAGCGCGAGGCGGGCGCGGCAGTGTTGTTGATCTCTGAAGAGCTAGAGGAACTATTATCGTTGAGTGACCGAGTTTATGTGATCTATGAGGGGAAGATCATGGGTGAGGTAAAGGTCAAATCTTTGGAACCTGATGAAAGTCTGATCGAAGCGATTGGCTTGATGATGACCGGCACACCGTTGGAACAAATCCAAAAAGAGGGAGTCACATCCCATGACTGAATCCGCTTTAGCAAAAAAACAACGCACGTCCTATCGGATCAAAATTGAACCCCGGCTGAATGAACCACCCGCATGGTATCCTGCTGCTGTTTCAATTGGAGCGATCATCCTGGCGTTGATATTGGGTGGTATTTTAATTATGGTCGCGGGCGGCAATCCGTTAGCATCCTATATCCATATTGCGCGCGCCTCCTTTGGTGCTATTGGCGTGTTATCTGACACGATTGTAAAGGCAACACCGATCTTATTGACCGCGCTGGCATGTTCAATTGCATTCCGTATGAAGTTGTGGAACATTGGCGCGGAAGGACAGTTCATTATGGGCGCGTGGGGTGCTAGTGCGATTGTGCTTACACACATTTTGCCTGCGGAAACATCACGCTGGCTGTTTATCCCTCTGATGGTACTTGCAGGTATGGCTGTTGGTGCGGTTTGGGGATTTATCCCTGGTTATCTGAAAGCGAAGTTCAATGTAAACGAGATCATCAGTACATTGATGTTGAACTACATTGCTGTCTCGTGGGTGAACTTCTGGGTATTCGCGGTGTGGACGGAGGGTGGTTTCCAGATGACTCCGAAATTTCCTGAGACCGCCTGGTTGCCGCGCCTGACGGATTACGGAAAAATATTCCCTCTTTTTCGAGGGCTGACAACACATGGGGGTCTGATACTCGGAATACTCGCAGCAATTGCCTTATGGTTTATCGTCTATCGCAGCCGCTGGGGTTATGAAATCCGTTTGATTGGTGATAACGCTCGCGCCGCGCAATATGCGGGCATCAGCATTACCCGTAACATTGTCTACGTGATGATGCTATCCGGTGCTCTGGCGGGTTTGGGGGGAATGAGTGAAGTATCAGGTGTAATTCACCGCTTGCAGACCTCGCCCATTGCGGCAGGCTATGGCTTTACAGGAATCATTGTTGCATGGCTAGCAAAACTGAATCCCATCGTGATCATCCTTGTTTCGATTTTATTCGGCGCGCTGATTTTAGCGGGACGTGAAATTCAGCCTTCCGGCGTGCCTAAAATGATCCAAGGGATCATTCTGGCTTGCCTTATTGCAAGCGACTTCCTTCTGCGCTATCGGGTGCGTTTGGCGCGTGTCAACGCGGACGCGGATGCGGCGGAGTAATTCATGGATCCCATCACTATTCTACAAGCAGGTGTTGCAAGCGGAACCGTTCTATTATTTGCCGCGTTGGGGGAAGTGTTGGCGGAACGTTCGGGTGTGCTTAATCTCGGTGTGGAAGGTATGATGCTCATTGGTGCGATGTCTGCGTTCAGTGTGACCATCAAGACGGGCAACCCATGGATCGGCGTGCTGGTTGCAATGTTTGTTGCGGGGTTACTAAGCCAGATCCATGCGTTTATTGTCATCACACTCCAAGCTGATCAGGTTGTCAGTGGACTTGCACTCACATTCCTGGGCACTGGCATCAGTTTGGTGTTAGGAGAAGGCTTGAGCAAGGCTGGAACTGTTGCACTTATGCCTAATTTTTCCATTCCGCTTCTCTCGCAGATTCCCATTCTCGGTCCGATTTTTTTCACGAGACAAAGTGTTCTGGTGTATATCGGCTATTTGCTTACCCCTCTAGCTTGGTACTACATCAACCGCACGCGCGGCGGCCTTCACCTGCGTGCGATAGGTGAGTATCCCTCCGCAGCGGATGCGCTTGGCATTAACGTCTTTAGGATGCGCTATCTGTATGTCTTTGTCGGTGGTTTGCTGGCTGGGCTGGGTGGTGCGACAATCAGTCTCGCGGTGGCTCCAGGCTGGTTCAGTGAACTCACTACAGGTGGACAGGGATGGATCGCCGTAGGGTTAGTGATCTTTGCTCAATGGGATCCATTTCGCGCCGCCGTCGGATCCTACGCGTTCGGTGCGCTTCGCCGCCTTATTCTGGATATCCAAGGACCTACCATATTGTTTGGTATGCGGAATGCCTTTTATTATGATCCCTACCTTGGTTTTTTCCTGCAAATGCTTCCCTATGCATTCACGGTCATTGTGTTAGTCATCGGATCACGCGAAGCCATTCGTAAGCGATTGGGCGCCCCTGCTGCGCTAGGCAATCCCTATATCCGTGGTGAACGTGGGCACTAAGTATTTACCAGTTTTATTTACAACTTGTTCTTCACTGTTTCCTGAAGGAATCGTTTCATATCTGAGTGCCAGACCTGAATTAATGCGATAACTTTATCATCATTAATTCAAGCTTGTGCTTTCATTACGTAGAGGAATCTGTGTCAGTTACAAATTCAAGGGGCAATAATGGAAAGTGGACAATTATCATATTATTTCAGTTACAAAATGTCTGACAAATTCTTAAGGCTTCCTGTATACTGACAAGAATAGGAGTGACCGCACCAGTCATGAAAAAAGTATTTCAAAGCGATTGGGTCTCTCGTCTAATTGATGCACTTTTGCCAGTCCTCGCTACGTTGGCGGCCCTGATTGTAGGTGCAGTGATGCTGATCTTTTTGAAGGTCAATCCTATCATTGCGTATAAGGCTCTTTGGGTTGGAGCTTTCGGCAGTTCCAATGCCTTTGCAGAGACATTGGTTAAGGCTACGCCCTTGCTCTTGGTTGCTCTTGGTATTTGTATCTCCTTCCGCGGTGATGTGATCAATATCGGCGGACACTGTTATGATGAACGCTATCGCAGTGCAACTGATGAACTTCCTCTTGCGCGGCCCGCTGATCGATCCTTCGCAAGCTAAGTTGGCATCTAAGATCCCCCAAACAGCCCGCTTACTCGAAATCTTCCGTTTGCCTCGTCTGGCGCCAACTCGTTTACATTTGGGCGCTTTGATCGCGGTGGTACTGGCAATTCTGGTTTACATCTTATTATGGCGCACAACGCTTGGTTATCGCATCCGTGCAGTAGGACAAAATCCAAATGCCTCCCGATATGCAGGCATTAAAGTTCCACGTTATATCGTTCTGGCTTTGTTGTTCAGTGGCGCATTTGCAGGTCTGGCTGGAGCGACTCAAGTCTATGGTGTGAATTACCGCATGATCACAGATGGTTCCTCTTCAGGCTTCACGGGAAGTGCCGGGTTCAATGGCATTGTCGCGGCTTTGTTTGGACAGTTGCATCCACTCTGGTCTATCCCTGCTTCGATTCTGTTCGGCGCGCTTCTGGTGGGCGCCAACAGCATGCAAAGAGCAGTTCAAGTTCCATCGGCATTCGTTACTGCACTCAATGGACTTGTAGTTGTCTTTGTTGTTAGCAGTGAAATCTGGAGACGAAGAAGGCAAAGGCGCAGATTGGCTGTGGGTCAGGATGAAGAATCCCCGCCATCTATCAACAAAGAAAAATTACCCCAAGTGGAAACAGTCACATGATTTCTGACCTCTTTTCTGTCACTGTCTTGATTGGCATTCTTGCCTCAGGAATTCGCCTTGCTACTCCTTATTTATATGCTGCCATTGGGGAGACTTTTGGCCAACGGAGCGGAGTGCTGAATCTCGGCGTTGAGGGTCAAATGCTTTTGGGTGCTTTCGCTGCTTTCTATATTGCATTCACCACTGGAAATCTTTGGTTTGGTGTATTGACTGCCATGTTTGTCGGCGCACTGATGGGACTTGCAATGGCTTATGTGACCGTAAATTTGAAAGCTGAGCAAGGGATCAGTGGTATTGGCTTTTACCTTTTTGGCCTGGGCATGAGTGATTTGCTTTTCCAAAAGTTGCTGGGTACGGTAGAAACGGTCAAAGGCTTCGCAGGAATTTACATCCCTGGCTTAAGCGACATTCCGGGCATCGGCAAGATTTTCTTTAGTCAGAATTTGCTGGTCTATGGCGCGTATCTGCTTGTCCCGATTGCGTGGTTTGTTTTGAACAAGACAACACTGGGACTAAAGATTCGCTCTGTAGGAGAAAATCCTGATGCAGCCGATTCACTTGGAGTGAGTGTGGCACGGATACGTTACTTTACCCTCATCCTGGGAGGAACACTCTCTGGCCTTGCGGGCGCTTCGCTTTCCATTGCTTTACTAAACGTTTTTCAGCAGAACATGACGAGCGGATTAGGCTTTATTGCGGTCGCGCTCGTCTACTTTGGCGCATGGCGCCCTATAGGCGTTCTGGGTGGCGCGCTTTTGTTTAGTATGATCAACTCACTACAGTTATGGATTCAAGTCTTGGGTATCCCTGTTCCATCCGACATCGCGGTCATGATGCCTTACGTTTTGACAATTTTGGTTTTAGTGGCTACCGTTTCAAGAGTTCGTGCTCCAGCCGCATTGACAAAACCCTTTGAAAGAGAAAACTGATTTTTAGGATAGGAGGTGCCTGCTCACTATATGTTCTGCTTCAATATCGAAGCTCATCGTTACATTGCAAGATCCATATCTCTTCCAGGAGAAGAAAATGAAAAAGTTCGCATGGTTTTTTACCCTGATCCTTATCTCAACCCTCGTGTTGAGCGCATGTGGCGCTCCTGCAGCTACTCAAGCGCCCGCTACGCCTCCGCCCGCTACTGTAGCACCTGCTACTCAAGCACCTACTGAAGCTCCTGTAGTAACCGAAGCACCCACAGAAGCTCCTGCCCCAGCAGAGCCTTTTAAGGTGGCTGTTGTTATGCCGAGTGCCAAGAATGACTTGGCTTTCAGCCAGAGCATGTACGATGCTCTCCTCCGCGTTCAGGAGGAAATGGGAGCTGACCAGTTTGAATTTGTGTTCTCTGAGAATATGTTCGTTGTGGATGATGCTGCCGCAGCTATCCGTGACTATGCTTCACAAGGCTATAACCTGATCATTGCACACGGTTCACAATACGGCTCTTCCTTACAAGAAATTGCTCCAGATTTCCCCGAAACCAGCTTTGCCTGGGGCACAACGGTGGATACATTTGGCCAGCCGAATATCTTTGCGTATGAAGCGGCCTCTCAGGAAGGTGGCTTTGTCAACGGTGTGATGGCAGCAACATTAAGCAAGAGCAATGTGATTGGTGTTGTTGGTCCTATTGAAACTGGCGATGCCAAGTTGTACGTGGGTGGATTCAAGGCTGGCGTCCTCTCCGTTAAGCCGGATGCCAAGGTCAACGTTAACTACATCGGTTCCTTCTCCGATACCGCGTTGGCTGCTGAAGCCGCCAATACCCACATCTCCGCGGGCGCGGATGTTATGACCGGCTCCGCTCAAATGGTTGTTGGTGCAATTGGCAAGGCGAAAGAGAATAATGTTTTGTGGTTCGGTACCCAATCCAATCAGGCCTCTCTTGCTCCTTCCATTGTTGTAGCCAGTCAGGTGTATCACTGGGAAGGAATCCTCAAAGAGATGATCGCTCTTATCCAGAGCGGTACACTTGGTGGAAAAACCTTCACAGCTAATCTTGCTAATGGCGGTGAAGTGATTGAATTCAATCCGGATAGCACTGTGGCTGCTGATGCCAAAACGTTGGCTGAACAAACTATAGAAGGAATCAAAAACGGAAGCACCAAGATTCCGTTGCCATAATAATGTTCAGACCTGACAGGTCTCCGCAAGGAGCCTAACGTTCATGCTTAATATCCAAGACCTGTCAGGTCTTTCTAAGTCTAGGATGACGCGATGACCGATTTAAACAGACTCCCTTCTGGTCAAGCTCGGATTGACAGTCTTGAGTTGCGTGGCATTTCCAAGAGATTCCCAGGTGTGCTTGCCAATGATCATGTGGACTTTGATGTGAAGTCAGGTGAAGTCCATGCGCTTTTAGGCGAGAACGGCGCAGGCAAAAGCACATTGATGAAAATCCTGTACGGCCTATATCATCCGGATGAAGGGGAGATTCTTCTCAATGGTGAGCCGGTCACAATTACTTCACCAACAGATGCGATCAATTTGGGAATCGGGATGATCCATCAGCACTTCATGTTGGTGCAGACATTGACTGTTGCAGAAAATGTCGCTTTGGGGTTGTCATCCTCGCGTGGTCCCCTTACAGACCTTGACCGTGTTTCAAAACGAATTTTGGAACTCGCAAAGCTTTATGGCTTAAAAATAGACCCTGATGCTTATATCTGGCAGCTCTCTGTCGGCCAGCAACAGCGCGTTGAAATTATCAAAGCTCTTTATCGCGGCGCGGCTCTCCTGATTCTGGACGAACCGACGGCAGTGCTCACCCCGCAGGAAGTCGATGAATTATTCGTCATTATGCATCAGATGGTGAAAGATGGTCACGCGCTGATCTTCATTTCGCATAAATTGCATGAGGTGGTTGAGATCAGCAACCGCGTCACTGTTCTCCGCGATGGACGGAAGATCGGCACGCGCCCGACCTCCGAGGTCACTAAACAAATCCTTGCCAACTGGATGGTGGGACGTGAAATTGGTTTTATCCCAGATCGAGGCAATGTGAAAATTGGCGAATGTCGCCTGCAACTCGATCAACTCTCAAGTGGAAGTGATCGAGGCACACCAGGCTTACGAAGTGTCAGTCTGGAAGTGTGTTCTGGTGAAATTCTTGGGATTGCCGGCGTGTCGGGCAACGGTCAACGGGAACTGGCAGAATCAATCACGGGTCTGCGCAAGATCACTGCTGGACGCGTGATTCTCGAAGGTGAAGATGTCACTGGTTTTGCCCCCGGCGACCTGACAGACCGTATGCTCGCTTATATTCCAGAAGAGCGCATGCGCGATAGCATAATCAAGAATTTTTCTGTTGCAGAAAACATGATCCTGCGTGAACATCATAAGCAGCCATATTCTCGTTCTGGCTTTTTGAACCTGCACGATATTTCCAATCATGCAGATGAGCTGATTACAAAGTTCCATGTTAAGACTCCCTCCCGTGATACACTAGCAAAGAATCTCTCTGGCGGCAACATTCAGAAAGTGGTTCTGGCGCGCGAGATTTCTCGCAATCCACGCGTGATCCTTGCCGCACAGCCCACTCGCGGTCTTGATATTGGCGCGACAGAATATGTTCGCGAACAGTTGCTTGAACAGCGTCGAAAAGGCGCAGCCATTATGCTGATCTCTGAAGACCTCGATGAAATCCTCACACTCTCAGATCGTATCGCGGTCATCTATGAGGGTCAGATCATGGATATTGTCCCGCGTGAAAGCGCGACGCCAGAAAAATTGGGTCTTCTAATGGCAGGTGTCCAGCCAGAAGAGGCAACAGCCAAAGCTTCACATGTCTAATGTCATTTGCAAAAAGTTAATAAAAATACTACCAAAGTTATCCACTTAAGCATTAAAATACAATTCCATCGGTTCGGTGGTCGCTGGATGTACCTTACATCCACGGCGTTGGGCAATCACCCATCGAAAAGTGCCGCCGTCTTAGAAAGAGGTCACCACCAATGAACCTTTGGCAAGAATATCTTCGTCCCACCAACTTATCACAAGCTTTAAAAGCCTTTGCAGAGGCATCCGGTCTAATACTTCCCGTCGCGGGTGGTACGGATTTATTGCTTGACCTTGAACAGGGCCGACATGCTCCTGTCCATACGTTATTGGATGTGACCTCCATTTCGGAAATGAACGCGCTTGAAGTGAGAGGGGAGGAGCTCTTTGTTGGCGCGGCTGCCCCGGTCAATCGCATTGTTCTGGACTCCTCGGTTGGCGCGCATGCCCAAGCATTGACTGAAGCCTGCAACTTGATCGCGGGTCCGCAAGTTCGCAATGTGGCAACTTTGGGCGGCAATGTCGCGCATGCTCTCCCCGCCGCAGATGGAACAATCGCCTTGCTCGCATTAAACGCGCAAGCAGAAATTGCAAGCGTAAATGCTCCAGCCGCCGTCCCCGGCGGCGTAAACATATACCGTCTCTCATTCAAAGAATTATTCCTCGGCCCCGGAAAATCATCCCTCAAGTATGGCCAAGAACTGCTCGTTGGTTTCTATTTGCCACTTTCTAAAAAGGGACAAGCTTCCTGCTTCAAGCGCATTATGCGCCCACAGGGAGTGGCATTGCCCATCATCAACCTTGCGATTTGGCTTGAACGTGTGGAAGATAAAGTCAATCAAATCCGCATTGCTGTGGGTCCCGGTGGACCAATGCCTTGGAGTGGAACGGAAGCAGAAAAAGTATTGATTGATAAACCTCTGAATGATGAAACGTTCAATGCCGCATTAGAGGCTTTACTCGCTCAGGTAGGCTTTCGCTCAAGCGCCCGCCGCGCCAGTGCTGATTATCGCAGGCATATCGTCAGCGGTTTATTCAAAGATGTACTCGAAACCGCGTGGATGAGAGCAACTTAACCTTTGAATTAGCCATGATTGGTTTCTCATGAAACGGAGATCTCCAATTATATTTTTGCCGTTGGTGCTACTGACCATGATCTGTGTGTTTCCACATTTGGACACAGAATCTTTTGCCGAGGCAGAACCAAAGATTGAGGACCTCAATGGCAAGTATGTTCCTACGACAGAAACTTTGAAATATATAGTCAATGAAGGCCGTTACGAGATAGAAGCGAATCATGTATTTATTCGCTTATTACCAAATGGAAATTTTGAAATGCAAAACATGCCAGATTGGTGGCTAACAGACTTTGGACAGTCTCAAGGTTGTTTGATTACTGGTCAAGGCAAATGGGAAGTGGTGAAACAACAGAATTTGTGGAAATTGAGCTTCGATTTTCTCTCTGAAAGCCATTTATGCTTAAAAAAATATTCTTCCGGATTAACCATTTCTGTTCCAATCGTTGGCAATAACAAGCCCTATTCTTTATGGTTTTATGTTGGCGATCCCGATAGTGGTCACGTAATGATTTTCAAGAAAATTGAAAGTCAATAAAGATTTATATATGATTTCTCAACTCTTCCTTGTTGTTCAGAAAATTCAGCCTCTATTGGAAACAAAACAGAAGTTCCGAGTTCTGAGTACTGAGACACTAGGATTTTTAAGAGATATTCTTCCTTGTTCAAACTTTTGAGGAACCTATGAATAACCAAATTTCTCTTACTGTCAATGGCATCAAACATAATCTTGAACCTATACAAGGTGAGACTCTCTCTACCCTCATACGCCAAAGACTACGCCTGACAGGCACAAAGATTGGCTGTGATGAAGCGGAATGTGGCGCGTGCACTGTCCTTGTGGATGGTGAGCCTGTTGTCTCGTGCATCTATCCTGCTGAACGCGCCGATGGAAAGACTATTGTCACTATCGAAGGTCTTGCTGCCCTCGCGCAGAGCGGAGCGACCCGACAGGGGAGCACAGTCGAAGCGCAGATTGCAGTAGACGCTTCGTCTTCGCCTACAGCTCCACTCAGCGCGAAGCTTCATCCGTTACAAGAGGCCTTCATCGAGCACGGGGCGGTGCAATGCGGATTTTGCATTCCCGGGCAAATTATGACAGCCTACGCGTTGCTCGAGCGCAATCCAAACGCAAACAAAGATGAGATCCGCTTTGCCCTGAAGGATACGCTTTGTCGTTGCGCGGGCTATCCATCCATTGAGAATGCGATCCTTGCTGCAGCCCAGGCTTTAAGAACAGGTGAACCTGTCCAGAAGCCGAAAATCCCTGATTCGATCCACACCCATAAATCGGTTGGACATACTCACACACGACATGACGGTGTGGATAAAGTCATTGGCACTGCCATTTACACAGATGACCTTATTTTCGATGGCATGTTATATGCCAAAGTCCGCCGCGCGATGATTCCACATGGCTTCTTAACAAAGCTGGATATTTCAAA
>WNFZ01003068.1_pt1 | contig 18114 bp, 15 predicted proteins | sample 5400081 | NCBI WGS metagenome assembly WNFZ01 (sample SAMN13153365, study PRJNA577476) | soil metagenome | isolation source: 80 cm soil or saprolite under grassland replicate 1 | place: USA:California | collected 2016-06-15 | reverse complement strand
CTTCTGTAGTTGCCGCTCCGCGCGCGCGGCAAAGCGGCGGCACGAGCGTTCTCGCCGCGCGCGGACTCCGTCAGCGCTACGTCTCACCCGCGGGCAGCTTTACCGCTCTGCGCGGAATTGACTTTACGGTCGCCGAAGGTGAGCTGGTCGCGCTGGTCGGCGCCAATGGCAGCGGCAAGACCACCCTCTTGCGCACACTCACCGGTCTGCTGCCGCTGCAGGCGGGCGAGGTCACGATCGCCGGCACGGATCTGCTGCGCGCCGCACCGCGCCAGGTAGCTGGCCTGGTTGCGCACGTGTTTCAGAACCCGGAGGCCGGCTTCGTAGCCGATACGGTCGAAGACGAAGTTGCGTACGGCCCGCGCGCGCTGGGCTGGCCCGCACAGGAGGTCGATCGCCATACACGGGGTCTGCTGCAGCGGTTCGGCCTCGAAGCGCTGGCCCGCGCCAACCCGTTCACCCTGAGTCAGGGCCAGAAGCGGCGACTGAGCGTCGCCGCGTCCTTGATCCTCGGACCGCGGGTGCTCTTGCTCGACGAGCCCACCTTTGGCCAGGACCGTCAGTCGGCTGACGCACTCCTGGCCGAGATCGCCAGCCTGCGCGACCAGGGTCTGGCCATCGTCGTCGCCACACATGACCTGAGCCTGGTGCGACAGATCGCCGATCGTGTCGTCGCACTCGCCGATGGCGAAGTCGTGTTCGACGGCGCGTACGCCGAGCTCATTCGCAACCGCGCGATGCTCGACCGCACCGGCCAGGAGGCGCCCTTGGTCGATCGACTCCTGGGGGCTGTGTCCGAGTCGGTTGCGGTATGAATCCGTTCAGCTACTACGAGGTCGACTCCTGGCTCCATCGGCGCAATCCCACGGCCAAACTCGCAGCGCATCTGGTGCTGTCGCTGTTGCTGACGGTGGTGTTCGATCCGCTCACTCCGCTGGTCTTTCTCGGGAGTGCACTGCTGGTCGGACGTGGCCTCGGGCGTCTACCGCTGGGCACCATGCTGCGCGCGCTCTGGCCGTTCTGGCTGTTGAGCGCGAGCCTGCTGGTCAGCAACGCGCTGTTCGCCAGCCGGCCTGAGCAGGCCACCGTCGTGTGGCGCGGCGGCCCATTCATCGCCACGGTGGAAGGCGCGCTGATCGGCCTGTCGCTGGCCGAACGCGGCGTCGCCATCGCCGCCTTCACGATCGTGTTGATCATGTCGACCGATCCGACCGCCCTGGTACGCAGCCTGGTGCAGCAGGCGCGCCTGCCGCCGCGCTTCGCGTACCCCGCCCTGGCCGCCTACCGCTTCCTGCCACTCCTGCAAACCGAGTTCGTGACGATTCGTCTGGCGCACCGCCTGCGCGGCGTGGGTCGCTCGCGCGGCTGGCTCGGCTGGCTGCGCGAGCAGGGTCGGATGACGCTCCCCCTGTTGGCCAATGCAATCCGTCGCGCCGAGCGGGTCGCGCTGGCGATGGACGCGCGCGGCTTCGGGTCACCCCGCGCGCGGACGCACTTTCGTCGCATTCGCTTCGAGCGGAGTGACGCGCTGCTGGTCGCCACAGCAGCGATCGGCGGCACGGCGGTCCTCGTCATCAGCGCCGCGCTGGGCATCTTGCGCATCTGGTCGGGAGCGCTGAGTGCGTGAGCCTATACACCGTGGAGGGACGTCTTGATGGCCGCTCGTGATCTCGATTGGCACTGGCGCACCCGTGACTTCATCGTCGCGGCGGCGCTGGCAGTACCACTCGGGGTGTTCTGGAGCTTCGTGTACGGCTACATCTGGTCGTTCGCGAGCGGCGCGATCCCCGAGTTGGGCGACGTGTTCGACGGCTTCTACGTCGTCGGCGGCGTGCTGGTCGGATACGTGATCCGCAAACCTGGCTCAGCGCTGCTCGGCGAATTTCTGTCATCGCTGGTCTCGCTCCCGTTCACCGGCTTTGGCGTGGTCGTGCTGTGGCTGGGGGTGCTGCAAGGCCTTGGCGCTGAGGCGCTGCTCCTTGGTGTTCGCTACCGCCACCTCAACTGGGGCGTGCTGGCCGCGGCGGGCGCAGCCGGTTCTCTGGTGGCCACAATCGGGTACTACTACCCCGTCGAAGGCTGGCTGCAGCTCGCGGTCGGGGTACAGGTACTGCGGATCGTGCTGCGGCTGATCGGTGGCGCGGTGCTGGCCGGTGTCGCAGGCAAGCTGATCGGCGACGCGCTGGCGCAGACCGGAGTCCTCAACAACTTCCCGATTGCGAGAGCGCGCGAAATCTAACGGCTTCGCCTCGCAGCGCCCGCTCGTTAGCGGGGATCGCGGCCGAGCATTTCGCCCAGCCGTCCCGCGAGCTTGAGATCGCCGTCGATCTGCAGTTGACCGAGCATCGCCGCGGCGCCCGCCGTGGTCTGGCCAGCGGCCATCCTCGCCAGCAACGGTGCGGGTACGCCGGAAGATGAGTCCCTGGCCGGCCGCCGAGCCGAAGATCCAATCCAGCTGCGCATCGGTGCGGCCGTTGACCAGCCAGGCGAACGCGTGTTGCGCGAGGTTGCGCGGCTCGGTCGGGACGTGGCCATTGCGGCCGTTGTGCGCGGTCGCCTGCCAGGGCTCACGGTCGGGCAAGATGGTGTAGTCCGTGGGCGGCGGTGGCGGCGATGGCCGGCGTTGCATGGCCCGTTCGATCGCTGGCGCCAGCCGCTCTGCTTTCTCTGCCTCTTTCGTAGCGCGTTTCGCCTCGAAGTGTGGCAGCACCTCGCGGGCGAAAAGCTCGATCGACTCGCAGATGTGCTCGTGCTTGTTGCGGCCTGACTGGCCGACGAAGATCACTTCGTCGACTCCGGCGGCCTCATAGCGCTCGAGCAGCTCGCGGATCTGTTGTGGGGTGCCGATAGCGCCACGTAGTGAGCCAATCGACTCCTGCAACAGGCGCACGCCAAGCGGCGCATCGGTCGCTTGCACGAGCTCGCGGGCATAACCACGCTGGGCGCGGTCGCGTTCGAACTCTTGCCACACGTTGGTCTGGCCGGGCTGATGCGCGCCGAAGACGTAGTAGTGCGCGAGCGAGAAGCCGAAGAAGTGCGCGCCGTCGATGCCGCGCTCGATCGCGGTCTCCTCGTCCTGGTGGCACATGAACGGCACCACAACAGCCACGTTGGGGTTCACCGCGTAGCCGGCTGGGACGCACTCTTCGGACTGGATCAGCTGGTAGTACTCGTCGACCCACTGCCTGGCTTCTTCGGGCTCGATGAACGAGAACGACAGCGCGCCGATGCCTTTGCGGGCCGCGAGGAGGATGGTGTCGCGGCGGCTGCACGCGACCCACAAGGGCGGGTGGGGCTTCTGCTTTGGCTTGGGCACCAGATTGCGGGGCGGCATGTCGACGAACCGTCCGTGATGCCCGCTGAACGGCTCCTCCACCAGCAGCCGTGTCGCGACGTCCAGTGCCTCTTCCCATTGCTGTCGCTTCAACGCTCTGTCGATCTGGAACCCGCCCAACTCCGCCTGTGAGGAGGACTCCCCCGTTCCGAACTCCACCCTGCCCTGTGAGATCAAGTCGAGTGTTGCGATGCGCTCCGCCACCCGCGCCGGATGGTTGTATTGCGGCGGCAGCTGCACGATCCCGTGTCCGAGGCGGATGTTTTTGGTCCTCTGGCTCGCGGCGGCGAGAAAGACCTCGGGCGCGGACGAGTGCGAGTACTCCTCGAGGAAGTGGTGCTCCACCTCCCAAACCGAGTGCAGCCCCAGCTTGTCCGCGAGCTCAACCTGTTCGAGGGCATCCAGCAGCAACTTCTCCTCGGCGCCCTCAGGATGCGGCCGAGGCAGCTGGTGCTCGTAAAACAGCCCGAATCGCACGCGCGCTCGATCTTAACACTGCGCCCCGGTCGTTCTTTTGGGAATTTGCGTTGGAGCCGTGCCGCGCTCGCTTCGGTCCGCTCGGGCGCCGCTGGTCGCGTCGCCCGGACGCCCTTCGGGCTGCTTCCTTCGCTCCCGCTCGGCATAGCTTTCAGAACGGCGCCCCTATGCCGCTGGGCAGGAGGGCACCCAGGGTCGGACTGTAAGCGTGATGCTGCGCTGGCAGGCACTGCGTGTTCCCTCTCCCTCTGGGAGAGGGCTAGGGTGAGGGCGAGCTAGAGGCGATGACCGCTGCTGCCCGCCACAAGCGTGCAAGCCGCGCGCAATGCTACCGCCGCCCCATCACGGAGCATGTTCCCTGGGTTCCCTCCTGTCCAGCGGCACGGACGTGCGGAGACGAAGGGTATGCCAAGCGGGAGCGCAAGGAGCAGCCCACGAAGCGCGCGTAGCGGGCGGAGTGGGCGTCCGGCCGAGTCATGCGAGGCCGAGCGGACTGGAGCGAGCGCGGCACGGCTGCCACGCAATTTTCCCAAGATAAAGGAGCGCGGCGGGATGTTGTCTAAGATGCTTGCCGCAGTTGGATAACGATCTCGGTCTCGCGATCGCGCTCGCGATCGGAGCGTTGCTGATCCTGTGGTACCTGGGCGGGAACGAGTTGATGCGGCGGCGGTCCCATCGACTGGCCCTGTGGACCAAGCGGGTGCTCGACCCGCTCGGCGGTACGCAATCAATCAGGTGGCTCAGCGGACAAGCGTTCAGGCTAGAGGTCGAGGGCGCCAAGGAACCGTTCACCAAGCTGCTCGCGACGGGCCTCGTGGAGTCGTGGGATACGCCCCTCATCTGGGCGTGGAACCGCTGGCGCGGGCGCCGCGACCTGGTCATGCTGCAAGTCACGCTCCGCAAGCAGCCGCTGTGGGGCCTCGAGGTGTACCGCCCAGGAACGCTGCTCGCAGGTGACTCGCGGCACCACGCCAACCAGGAAGGCTGGACCGAATCCTCGCTCGACGACCTCCGCATCGCCTGTGGTGGCGATGCACCAAAGCGCCTCGCGGCCGAGCTAGTGGGCGCGTTGGAGGCGGAGCGCGCGCGCTTGATCAGACTCGCGGTAAGGCGCCAGGGTCATCACCTCACGCTGGCCTTCAACGTGCCCGACCCCGGCGGGTTCGAGCCACGAGCCGTAAGCACGCTGGCCGAGCGGCTCGCCCAACGTGTCGTGGCCAGCAGCTAGACGAAGACGCTGCGGCCGATGCGCCGCAGCATCTCAACGCCGCGCACTTCCGTCTCGTACAGAGGTGAAATGGCGCGCACCTGGTTGGGAAAACGGTCCCAGATGGTCGCCATGTGCTCATCCTGCATGGCCAGTCGATTGCGCACGAACTCGGCGCTGTCGCTGCTGACCACGGACTCGTCGATGCGCATGTTGACCAGCACCCCGCCGACGGGGATACCGAAGTCGTGGAACCAGTTGATGAACCGCGTGATCACCGCGATCGGCAGGGCTTCGGGCAACGTCACGAAGAAAAACGCGGTCTTTTCGACGTCCGTCAACAGCACGCGGGCGTGCTCCATACGGCCGCGAAAGTCGATCAGGTAATCCATCAGCGGATCCTGTTCCTTCTTCTTGGTGAAGGACAGCATCTGCCGCAGACTCTGCGCCTCCTCGCGGCTCTTCATCATCTTGTTCACCCACAGCGAATAAACCTTGCTCATCCCCAGCAAGCGGCGCGCATTGGCGGTGGGCGCGGTATCGAACACGTACAGGTCGTATTCGTCCTTGAACATCAGGTCGATCATGTTCTCGAACATGGCCGACTCTTCGAACGCGGGGTTCATGGTCGCCGATTCGACGAACTCGTCGGCGCGGGTGCTGATCTCGGCGAACTTGAGGAACCACTGGATCTTGTCTCGGATATCGCGCTTGGAGCGCTCGATCGTGTCCTTGGTGTCGATCTCGTACGCCAGCAGGTTGTCGACGCCTTTGACCGGCGTGTGTTTGCCGAACACATCCTGATCGAGCAGACCGGACAAGCTGTGGACGGGGTTCGTTGAGGCCAGGAGCGTCTTCTTGCCCAACTCCGCGGCCCACACGGCTGTCGCGCCCGCCATGACGGTCTTGCCGACGCCGCCCTTGCCGCCGAAGAACATATACTTGAGGTTCGGCCGCTCGGCGATGAACTGCGCCATCGGCTCCGTGATCGTGGTGCTATGCGGCTCCGCGGACGCAGCCGTGGGACTCGGCGATTCGGCGGCAGTAGTCATCCGTACATGATCCCCGCCAGCTTCTCGATCGCTGGCAATCCCGTCACGTCACGCTCCAGCTCGGGCACCTGGGCAAGCACCTGGTTGCCGAGCGTGCGGTTGATCTCTGACAAGTACCGCTGCTGCATGCTGATGCGATTCTTCAAATAATCAGGCACGTTCTGCTGCGCTAATTCGGTCGGAACCACGCGGTTGACGACGTAGCCAGCAATCGGCACGTTGAAGCGTGCGAACAGCTCGGCGGCTTTCTTGGTATCCAGGATGATCATCTCCTCGGGCACCACGACGAAGAAGAAGGCGGTCTTCTCGCGGTCAGTCAGGATGCTCGATGACGCGTTGATGCGGCCTTTGATGTACTGCAGCTCCTGCAGGATCTGATCTTCCTCGGTCGCCTTCTGGCGCTTCATCACGTTCGCGACCTGCTCGTATTCGGCCATTTCCTGGCGGAGCTTGGTGATCTTGTTGATCCACTCGTCGTAGACCTTGGCCATCGACAGGTAGTAGAGCGCGTGGCCGAGCGGCACCAGGTCGTAGATGTAGTAGTCATACGAGCCGGTGACGACGATATCGACCACCGCGTCGAAGATCGCCGACTCCTCCATCGCCGGCTCTGCGCTCGCGGCCTGGATGTAGTTCTCGACTTCCTCGGGCACCTCGGTGAAGCCGTACAGGTCGAGGATCTTCTGGCGGATCTCCTGCTGGTAGGCCTTGATGTGGCTGTCCGCATCGATCTCCTGGGCCCACAGGTTCTCTTTGATCTGAACTGGACCCTTCCCGAAGATGTCCCTCTTAAAAATGTCGCTGAGGCTGGCCTGCGGATCCACCGAGAAGACGAGCACCCTCTTGCCCTGCTCGCTGAGCCAGTAGCCTGTCGCGGCGCTGAACGTTGTCTTGCCGAGCCCGCCCTTGCCGCCGAACATCAAGTACGGCTTCTGCTTGACCAGGTCTCCGAGCGCAGCCACTCAGGAGACTCCCGTTGCCTTACCTGCTTTGGCACGCCCTTCGGGCGAGGGGGCTCCGCCCCCTTCACCCCCGCACGGGAGGCGAAGGTTCGCAAGCGCGGTGAACCTTTTGCACCGCATGAGGTGAACACCCTTGGCAACGCCTGCATCCTGTGCGGGGGGGTGAAGGGGGGGCCGAGCCCCACCCTCGCCGCGCAGCGGCGTGCCAAAGCGCCTAAAAACTGAGAGCGGCGCATGCGCCGAGGAATTCGAGCGCCTACCCAAGGGCATCAGTAATATCGCGCTCGCGGAGCATGCGCCGCTTCCACGTGCTGATCTGGGGCACCACGTAGGGCAGCAGCCGCAGGCTGTAATACGGCGGCAGGATCGGCACACCCAGCAGGTCGCCCATCGTGATCAGGATGAACAGGTGCTCCATGCTGGCGCGGGTGCGCAGCGCATACCGCGACATATCGTGCGACGCCATGCCATACATCACGTCGCGGGCCGTATTGAACAGTCGCTTCAGCGGGTTGTCAGGCATTCCCTAGACCCCATGTAAGTCGAATTCCTCGTTCTCGAGCGGGTGCCGTTCCCGAAGCACGCGACGCTGCCACAGCGGCAGTGTCTCTATCACATAGGGTACAAGCCGCAGCGCGTAGTACGGCGGCAGAATGGGAACGCCCAGCGTGTCGCCGACGACCATGAACAGAAACAGGTTCTCGAGGTCACCACGCAGTCTGGCGGCCTGGCGTTCGAACTCGTAGCCGGTGGCGCCGTAGAAGATCTCGCGCAGCATGTGCGCGAAATCTCCTAAACGGCGCCACACACGCAACGTCAGGCTGATGCGGGTGCAGGCACTGGCTCGAGCGGCGACTCGCGGTAGCGCTGATAGGCGCGGTAGCCGTCCACGCCGATCATGATCGCTGCCACGAACAGGACAAGCGCGATCACAATCGTCAGCAGCGAACCGACGACGGCGATCTCATGCCCAGGCTGTCCGATCTGTCGGGCGAACACCGTCGCGTACAGGTTGTAGGCCGTGACCAGCGTCGCGGCCATGGTGGTGATGTACATGAACACGGTCGGGATCGCCGCGTACATCGGATTACGCCGACTTGCCGCCAGCCACACCGTCACCACCAGCAAGCTCAGCGACGCCATCAATTGATTGGCGGCGCCGAACAGCTGCCAGATATAGACCCACGTGCCGGTAATGACCAGCAGGAACGTCGCGGCCATGCTGATCAACGTCCCGACGTGGATATTGCGGAAGGCCGGATTGCGATCGCCGAGCCCTTCAGCCAGCGTCACGCGCATGACGCGGAACACGAGCTGCACGACGGTGATCACAATCACCACGAACGCCGCGAAGCCAATCGCGGTCCCGTACGGCACGGGGATGGCGAACACACTCAGAAAACCGCCGATGCCCGCGGCGAACATGGCCGCGCCAGCCGCTGGCTGTGCCGCCGTGGCCAGCGCGAGCAGGGACAACAGCCCGAGCGCGAACTCGCTGAACATGGCGCCGCCGCCAACCGGCAGCATGTCGGTCTCGTTCTCGATCTGGCGGGCCGTCCCCACCGAGCCGATGAGCGCGTGCCAACCCGAGATCGCGCCACAGGCGATGGTGACAAACAGCATCGGCCACAGCGGCTGCAAGGCACCGGAGTCGATCACCGCCTGCGGACCCATGAAGCCGATATAGCCCGACAGCTTGAAGACCGAGATGTCTGGCTTCACGAAGAACGCCAGGAAGGCGCCCAGACCGCCGAGGACGATGGTCAACGCCGTGAGCCAGAAGCCGATGTAGTTGACCGGCTGCGCGTAGCGCCAGATGGGCAGCACCGCGCCCGCGTAGCAGAACGCGAACAACGCCAGCAGCCAGAACACGAAGCTGACCGTGACCGGCACGTTCTGTTGCGCCGCCGGTAGCGTCGGGTTCAGAACCGTGGTGATGCCGTTCGGCGCGAGCGAGTTCAGCGCGCCATTAAAGCCTTTCCACACGTTGGCAACCGGGCCGTCAGCATCCGCGTTCAGCAGCACCGCTAACAACGTGCCTCCGACGGTGATCACCGTGACCAGCACCAGGTCTGAGCGGAGGCGATACAGCATGTGCCCACCGAGCAGGCCCAGCAGGGCCAGCGCGATGATGCCTAGCGGTACGCGCGGGTCGACCAGTACGCCCGCGACGATGTTGCCGAAGGCGCCCGCGACCAGCAGCAGATAGAAGAAGATGAACAGCAGCAGGATCTGCCGCGTGCGCGGGTGGATCAGCCGGTGGGCCGTTGCCGACAGCGAGTTGCCATCGTTGCGGACCGCGACCACGATGGCGCTGTAGTCGCTCGCCCAGCCCATGAACATCACGCCGAGCGCGAGCCAGATGATGCACGGCACCCAACCCCATATCGCACCCGCGGTGATCGCACCGACGATCGGTCCGGCCGCGGCAATCGACTTGAAGTGGTAGCCGTACAGCACGTTGCGGCTGGTCGGCACGAAGTCGACGCCGTCCATGTACAGACGCGCTGGCGTCGCCTTGTTGGCGTTCGCGCCGATGACCTCGCGGTCGATGCGCATGGCGTAGTAACGATACCCAACGAAGATGGCGATAGCCCCAAGGATGATCGCCACCAATGTGTTGTTCACAAGCACCTCCCCATTGAGACGATGTTGCCGCTAGTTGAAGATGTGTTCTGCTACTCCCGGGCCTCCTCCTTTCCGGCGGCGCGATCCAGGGCCGTATCGAGCCTGGCACGGTCGAAGCCAATGATGCGCTCATTGCCGTCGACGATGAAAGCGGGGAACTTGCGCACGCGATGGCGCAACGCTTTGAACACGCCTTCGACGGACGCGACGTCCACCAGCGTCACGTGTAGCTGATCGCCGTAACGGCTCTGGGCGGCACCAACCCAGTCGGAGATTGCCTCGTACTCGGCTTGCAAATCGGGCGGTAACCCCACACCGCGCTGCTCTGCGCGAATACTCCGCCCGAGTCCAACCTGGTCCCAGACCACCTCACAATGCTGGCAGTGGTAGAACTCCGTCGGCGCGTAGGTCAGAATCTCGACCTGCACTCGTGTACGCACTGCCTCCGTTATGGTCCGGCCACCAATCCATATATCACGTTCATACCTGAAAAACAATCGGCCTCAGGTTCGCAATAAGGAAAGGGGGTGATGTGGTGCAGCCTGCAAATGCAGCGTTCTTAAAAACGTTTCCGAGACTGACGAGCCTTAGCCACGGCGCTGGTTGAGCCTGCAAGCTCAGCAAGACTGAGCTGGCGCAGGTGCTGCGCCACGTCCCCACCACCGCCGATGAGCACGTGCTCGTCGGCGCCACACTGGCCGATGACGCCGCCGTGTACCTGGTCGCCGAAAACGTGGCGCTGGTCGCGACGGTCGATTACATCACGCCTGTCGTCGACGACCCCTTCACCTGGGGCGGCATCGCCGCGGCCAACGCACTGAGTGACGTCTACGCCATGGGCGCTCGGCCTATTTTTGCCCTGAACGTGGTGAATTTCCCGCGCGACACGCTGCCGCTGGAAACACTGGAGCAAGTCATCGAGGGCGGCGTCGCCAAGACCGCCGAAGCGGGTATTCCTATCCTGGGCGGGCACAGCGTTGACGATCCCGAGCCGAAATACGGGCTTGTGGCGCTCGGCACGGTCGATCCTGCGCGCGTGCTGTGCAACGTGGGCGCAAAGCCAGGCGATGTGCTGCTGCTGACCAAGCCGCTCGGCATTGGCATGATCACCACCGCGATCAAGCGTGGCCTCGCCTCAGAAGCGACGACTGCCCGCGCTGTAGACATCATGCTTCGCTTGAACCGCGCGCCGAGCGAAGCGATGGCCCGAAACCCCGGCGTCCACGCCGCAACAGACGTGACCGGCTTCGGTCTGCTGGGCCACCTGTCGGAGATGCTGGGCCGCGGCGACGTCGGCGCGCGCATCGAAGCGGATGCCGTGCCCGTGCTCGAGGAAGCGTGGGACTTCGTTCGTCAGGACGTCGTGCCTGGCGGCACCCGCCGCAACCTGGCCTCGGTCGAGTCGCTGGTCGACTGGTCGGGGCGGCTCACCGAGCACCATCGCCTGGTGCTGGCGGATGCGCAGACGTCTGGTGGGCTCTTGATCGCCGTCGCACCTGATGCCGCACCTGCGCTCCTCTCGCAGCTGCCGACAGCGAAGCGCATCGGCGAGTTCACCGAGCGCCTCGGCCGTATCGAAGTTGTCTAGCTAGGTGGCTGCGTAAGCCGTACAATTCGCGCGGTGCCAAAGGCTGAAGCGGTTGATCTGGCGTTGGCGCTCGATCGCGCGAGCGGCCGGCGCTTCCCGCTAGGGCAACAGCTCACCGACGAATTGCGCAGGCGGGTGCAGGCGGGCTCGCTGGGGCCGGGCGAGCGGCTCCCCCCGGTGCGGACCCTGGCCGAGCGGCTGGCAGTCACGCCCGAGACCGTGGCCAGCGCGTACCGCCGCCTGGTCGAGGAAGGCTATTTGCGCGGCGAGGTTGGCCGCGGCACATTCGTGGCCGCGCCTCCACTGCGGGCGGAAGAAGATCTCCTGGCGCCGTTCGAAGCTGGCGGCGCGCTGCCACCGTTCTCGACACCTTCGCCCTCCTCGGGGCCGCCCGCGCAGCGCGATTTGCTGCGGCTGGCTAGCCAGCCCGGAGTCGTGTCGCTGGCGGCGAGTGTCGCCGCGCCGGAGCTCGCGCCGGTCGAGGCGCTGAGTGAAGCGCTTGCCGATGTACTGCACAGCGAAGGCGCTGCCGCGTTGCAGGTGGGCGCCACGCAGGGCTACTTGCCGCTGCGCGTGGCGATTGCCGGTCTGCTCGAGGAGCGTGGGCTCAAGACCAGCGCGGAGCAGGTGTGCATTACCAGCGGCTGCCAGCAGGGCATTGACCTGGCCGCCAAGGTCTTCGTGGGCGCCGGCGACGCGGTCCTTGTCGAACAGCCAAGCTTCCTCGGCGCGCTCGAGGCGTTCCGCGCGCGCGGCGCCAGAGTCGTGGGTGTGCCGATCGAGCACGACGGCTTGCGGGTGGATGCGCTGCCCAGCCTGATCCAGCGCCACCGACCCAAGCTGCTGTACTGCATGCCGACCTACCAGAACCCGACTGGCCGCAGCCTGAGCCCCGAGAAGCGGCGCGCGTTGCTGCGAGTGGCGGCTGCCTTCGACTTGCCGATCGTCGAGGATGACTCGGCCGGCTTTTTCGGGCTGGATGACGCAGCGCCTCCCTCGCTCAAAGCCGAGGATCACGCTGGCTATGTGATCCATCTCGGCACGTTCTCCAAGCTCATTGCGGCGGGGCTGCGTCTGGGCTGGGTGGTGGCTGAGCCGGCGGTGTTCGAAAAACTCGTGGCAGCAAAGTACGCCAGCGACTTGTCGTCCGATGCGCTCATTCAGCGGGCGGTGCACCGGCTGCTTGAGAACGGCACACTCACCGAGCACGTCCGTCGGGCGCGGGTGGCGTACGCGGAGCGGCGTGATGTGCTCGTGGCGGCGCTGCGGGAGCACGGGTTTCTCAGTGGCTTCGTCGTGCCCGAGGGCGGCTTCAACGTGTGGCTGGAGCTGCCGGCCGATGGCCCAACCGCTACCGAGCTCTACCTGGAGGCGATCCGCCGCGGCGTCGCGTTCGTGCCCGGACCGTTCTTCTTCAGCGCCGGCGGCACTGCTTCGGCCGCCGCGGTGCGCGGCCTGCGGCTGAGCTATTCCGCGCTCGGCCCCGCGGCGCTGCGGCATGGCGTGGAGCTCCTCGCCGAGGCGCTGCACTCATTACAAGGCAACGGCCGCGCTCGCGCCGAGACGGTCGTCTACTAAGCCGCCCTACCCCTCCCCCATGGGGAATGACGACCTGTCTCCGCCCCCCACGCGATAGACGACCGGTCTCCTTCCCTTCGGGGACACGTGACCGGTCCCTTCCGTGGGTCTTCCCCCGGAACCGACGACCGGTCTCGATCCCGTAGGTCTTCCCCCGTGACCGACGACCGGTCTCCTTCCCTTCGGGGACCCAGACCGGCCTCCCGTAACGGAACACGACCCGGTCTCCTTCCATTCGGGGACACCTGACCGGTCTCCTCCCGGCCCGGTGCGACGCTCCCTACTGGAAGGACGGCTGCCCATCCGGCGGATAGCTCGCGCTCAATAACTGGTTGCCGCTGGTGTCCACCACGGTCAGGTCCAGCTGGGCATGTGGAAAGGCCTGTCGCGCCAGCTGCAGCCCCGCGCTAGCGAACGCCCGCCGCGCTTGCTGATCGAGCTTGCCCCAGGCGCCGCTGCGATCGGTGCCGTTGAGCCTCGCCTCAGTGACCTGGTCGTTGGGCGTGTCCGGCGGCGTCGTCGTGATCTCCATGCTGGCGCCCATGGTTGTACCGATCAGCCGCCCGACATCCGGCGCGGGCAGGTTCGACAGCCCGCCGGCGACGCGGTTCGCCAGCGGCTGTGCCGTTGCCTGGATGTTCGCCACGAGGGTCGCGACCGCGGTCGGCGGCGTGGGCGTAGTCGCACCGGCGCCGCACGCTGACAAGACCAGCATCGCTGACGCCACGAAGGCTGTCATCCCGAGGCGAGGAACGAGCCGAGGGATCTCATGGCCAGCAGCCGAGATCCCTCGCAAGCTCGGGATGACACCGTGCCAGGCGGCGGGCCATCGTTGACGCCGTTTGTGCATGCCTCAGATAATCGCGCACGGAGGCGGCCGCCCGCCCAACATGCAGCTCGTTGCCAACCAACAGCTCGTGCGCAACCGAGTCCGCCTTGGGCTGGGCTTCCATCTCGCCGCGCTCGCCGTCTTCGCGATTGGTCTGGCGATCTCGCTGCAGATCGACATCACCCGCGACATCCCGTTTCTCGCGTGGGGCGCCATCGTGGTAGGTCTGCTGCTATATACGGTGGGCCAGACGCAGCTTCGGCGCTGGGGGCCTCGCCACCGCCAGGACGAGCCACTCGGAAAGGCAATACGTGGGCTGGACGAGCGTTACAAGCTGTATGCCTTTCTGTCGTCCACGATGCCGGACTACATCCTGGTCAGCCCGGGTGGTGTCCACGTGCTGATCGTTCGCCAGGAAGCGGGCGAGATCACCTGCCGCCGCGACGTCTGGGCTGCGAAGACCGGCCGCTTCAGCCGCTTCATCGGTCCCGGCTTCAGCAACCCCAACGTCGAGGCCGCGCGCCAGCTGCAACGCTTGCGCAAGCTGCTCACCGAGTCGGATCTCGCCGATGTGCCGACCGGCGCGGTGGTCGTTTTCACCAATGACCACGTGCAACTGCGGGACGAGGGGTGCAGCACGCCGATGACCCGACTCGCGTCGCTCGAAGACGTTCTGCGACGGCTGGTCGGCAAGGGACAGAATGTGGCGTTGAATCAGGGCCGCGTGCGCGCAGTTCAACGGGTCTTCGACGAACGCATGCGCGTGGCGAAAGCCTGGCGCTGAGCCTGCTTGCTCACACGACCTGCTCTCGCGATAGCCGCGCTGGCTCTGAGCCTGTGCATCGCGTTCGGACCGCTTCCCGCGATCGCCCTCGGGCCCGACTCGACGCTCCTGGTCACCCTTGCCGACGGTGCGAGTACTGAGCTCGCTCAGCAGCTGATCACCGCCAGCGGCGCGCGGATCCTCGAGCGCTTGCAGCCGCTGAAGGTATACCGCGCGGCGCTACCCGCCGGCTCCGATGTGCAGCGCGTGCTCGATCTCTTGCTGCAGCGGCCCGACCTCGTTCGAGCCGCGGAGGAGGAGGGCGAGCAAGTCGCCGAAATCACCCCCAACGATTCGCTGTACCGCATGTACCAGTGGAACCTGCGTCGCATCGGCATGGAGCAGGCGTGGGACCTGCGGCCGAGCGCCAGCGATGTCATCGTCGGCGTCCTTGACACCGGCGTCGATCTCAACCATCCCGATCTGCGGTCGAATCTGTTGCTCGACCTCGGCTACGACTTTCTCAGCAACACCGCGCGGCCGCAGGACGATGAGTCACATGGCACGGCGGTCGCGGGCATCATCGGCGCGGTTGGCAACAACCGCGATGGCGTCACCGGCATCGCGTGGCACGTGAAGCTGCTGCCGATCAAGGCACTCAACGCGGACGGTCGCGGCCCCGACAGCGCGATGGTCAAAGCCATCCTGTACGCGACCGACAACGGCGCGCGGGTGATCAACATCAGCTCCACGGGCAGTCGCTACTCGGCCGCGCTCGAGACGGCAGTGAACTACGCGCAAGACAAGGGCGCGCTGGTCGTTGCGGCCGCCGGCAACACTGGCGATCGCGACAACGCCATCAACTACCCGGCCGCGTTCGGCGGCGTGGTGGCGGTCGCGGCGATCGACGATCAAGACCAGTTGGCGCCGTTTTCGCAGCGCCAACCGTATGTCGCGCTCGCGGCGCCGGGTGTTGACGTCGCCAGCACAGCCTGGGCCGGCGCCGGTCGCGGCGCGTACGCCTCTCAGTCGGGCACCTCGATCGCCGCGCCCCACGTTTCGGGCGCCGCCGCGCTGCTGTGGGGTCTGCGCCCCGATCTCGAGGCGGGCGACATCGTCGAGACGCTGCAGGCCAGCGCCGATCGCGTGAGCAGCACGGACCAGGGCTACGGTGCCGGCATCCTCAACGTGAGTCGCGCGGTAGCGATGCTGCGGCTCGGGGTGCCGCCGTTGAATCCCACCCGCGTCGCGCTCCAGCCGGAACGACCGCAGTCCGCGGACATCCCGCCGCAGCCGCCGCTGCCGCGCGAGTCGCGGCGTTGGTACTTCGCCGAGGGCAGCACGCAGTCGCCATTCGAGGTGAGCTTTGCCCTCCAGAACCCGAACCAGCAGTCGACGATTGCGCACTTCCTGTTCGTGTCGCCGAGCGGTCGCCAGACACCGTTCGACATGCTGCTGGCGCCCAATTCGCGGGCAACGCTGAATACGAGCGACGTCCTGCCCAACGACGAATTCGCCACCATCGTCACGACCGACCTGCCCGTGTACGTCGAGCGCTCGATGTACTTCGGGCACGATGGCCACTCCGCACCCGGCGCCCGCCAGCCCGCGCGCACCTGGTACCTGGCCGAAGGCTCCACGGTCACGCCGTTCGACACGTGGATCCTGCTGCTCAACCCGAACACGGTGCCCACCCTGACGCGGCTGCGCTTCTTCCGTGAGGACGGCACCGTGATCGAGCACGTTGAGCTGGTCCCGGCGATGGGCCGCCGATCGGTGTACGTCAACGCGCTGTTCACCACGTCCGGCTTCGCCACCCAGGTCAGCGCCGACCAGCCGATTGTCGTCGAGCGCGCGATGTACTTCGACCGTGGTCAGGGCGGCCACGACACGTTGGCCACGGCCGAGCCAGGCCGAAACTGGTACTTCGCGGCCGGGGCCAGCCGCGCCGGCTTCGATACCTGGCTGCTGCTCGAGAACCCAGGCAACACCCCCGCCAGCGTCCGCGTCTCGTTCATGACCGAAGGCGGACAGGTCATCCCACAACCGGTGTTCGTGCTGCCGCACGCGCGCAACAGCCTGTTTACCGACCCGCTGCTGCCGAACTCCGTCTACGGCATGCGCATCGAGTCGGATCAGCCGATCGTCGCCGAGCGCGCGGTGTATTTCGATGGCGGCCGCGCGGGCTTCGACGCGGCTGGTGTGGCGATACCCGCCGTAGAGTGGTTCTTGCCTGAGGGTTCCACGGCGGGCTCGTTCGAGGAGCAGCTGGCGGTGCTCAATCCGCAGACACAGGTCGTGAACGTCCAGGTCGAGTACCGCCCCCAGGAGGGTGACGCACCGCCGCCGCAGCGGTTCAGCATCGCACCGACCACGCGCATGACGCTCGACATCAACCCGCAGGTGCCGGACACGAATGTTGCCCTGCGCGTAACTGCCGATCGCCCCATCGTGGTCGAGCGCACCACGTACTTCGCCCGTCCGACTGGCCTGGGCGCGACGACGTCCACCGGCCTGACACGCTAACCCGATGCCGACCCGGCCCCACCTGGCCATCAACATGGTTGCCACGGTGGACGGTCGCGCCGCGTTGGGCGGCACCGCTACCGGGATCGGCAGCGCGCTCGACCGCCAGCACATGCGCCAGCTGCGCGCGGACTTCGACGTCGTGCTGCATGGCGCTGGCACCGTGCGCGCCGATCCGCTGTCCGCGCGCGTGCCACCGCACCTCGCTGAACAGCGCGCCGCGCGCGGCCAAACGCCGCAACCCCTGGGCGCCATCATCACCGCCAGCGGCAACCTGCCGTTCGAGCACCCGTACTACCAGTCCGCGACGGTCGTGTACATCACATCCGACCGCCCGGTCAGCGTGCCCGATTCAGTGCAAGTTGTCCGCGTCGCCGACGTTCCCGCCGCCATCGACGACCTCGCCCAACGCGGCGTGCAGCGCATTCTGTGCGAAGGTGGTCCGCGGCTCAACGCGGCACTCCTGCAGGCTGGGCTGGTCGATGAGCTGTACTTCACGCTGGCGCCCAAACTGGCTGGTGGTGACGATCCGCTCACGATCGTCCACGGGGGCGCCTTCGGCGTGCTGCGGCTGAGGCTCCTTTCATTACAAGACCATGACGGCGAGCTGTTCTTGCGGTACGCGGTTCTCAGCGCTTCATCCTGAGGGCGAGCGCGCTTCATCCTGAGGGCGAGCACGCTTCATCCTGAGCGCGAGCGCGCTTCATCCTGAGCGCAGCGAAGGATCTACGAACGCGACCGTAGGTCCTTCGGCTTCGCCTCAGGATGAGGCCTGACGCTAGACTCTAGCCGAATGTCCGCCCCTGCCCGCCGTCTCCAGCCCAGCGGCGGGGCGAGGCAGACCAGGCCGCGCTGGCTCCGTCTGATGAGCCCACCAGCGATGCCCGCCTGGGAGCGCATCACCTGGATCGCGGCGATCACCCAGTTCTTCACCATGATCGGCTTTGGCCTGTCCATGCCGTTCATGCCGCTGTATATCCAGGCACTCGGGGTCCATGAGCGCTCTGAAGTCGCGCTCTGGTCAGGCATCGTGCAGGGGTCGGCCGCGCTCAGTATGGCGTTCATCGCGCCGGTGTGGGGCGCGCTGGCCGACCGCTACGGCCGCAAGCCGATGCTCGTGCGTTCGATGATCGGCGGTGCCGTCGTCATCGCCGCCATGGGCTACGTGGG
>WNFZ01005491.1_pt1 | contig 18115 bp, 18 predicted proteins | sample 5400081 | NCBI WGS metagenome assembly WNFZ01 (sample SAMN13153365, study PRJNA577476) | soil metagenome | isolation source: 80 cm soil or saprolite under grassland replicate 1 | place: USA:California | collected 2016-06-15 | reverse complement strand
AAAGGATTTCCATCACTTGTTCGGGGCGAAAACGTAATCCAACATAAGCGGCGATCAACGTTGCAAACAATAATTCCAGTGCTCTGAACAATGTGACAACAGGTCCGATTGACCAAAAGATGGAAATAAACGCCAGCGAAATGAAAAGAGCAAGCAACCAATTCTTGCGCCAGGATGAAAAGTAATTGTCAGTAAGTCTATTTCGAAATATGAGGTACCAGATACCTGCAAAGACAATTATCCATAGCATGATCTCAATCCATGCAGGACCCCAAAACATGGAAGTATCCGGGTACAGATAAATGAACATGAGGGCTCGCAAATTTGCGAGAACCAAAGTGATACCGAGAATAATATTTTCAGAGATGGTTTGAATCCGTGTTTGCATTAGTGTCTCTCCTAATAAGATCCTCTCCCAATCAACACAACCCAAATGGTGCGTACTATGATCTGCAGGTCCAGCCAAATCGAATAATTTTGAATGTAGTACAAATCGTCTTCGGTGTGCAGATGCATGGGTTTGTCACTTCGCCCGTTGACTTGCCACCAACCCGTCAAGCCCGGAGGCACAGCGAAGCGTTTCCGTTGCCAGGGCTGATACTTGTCGACAAGATAAGGCATCTCGGGACGCGGTCCTACAAGGCTCATCTTCCCAGAGAGGATGTTGAAGAGTTGCGGAAGTTCATCGAGGCTGAAGCGGCGCAGCACACGTCCCGTGCGTGTGACGCGGGGATCATCCTTGGTCTTATGGATCAGATTCCCGTGTGCATCCTGTTTCTGCACCTGGCTTTGCAATTCTTCCGCGTTCTTGACCATGGTCCTGAACTTGAGCATGTCAAACAAACGACCATTTTCCCCTACGCGTTTTTGGATAAACAATATCGGGGCACCATCTTCGAGAAAAATCATCAGCGCTGATAACCCCATTAAGGGCAGAGCAGGGATCAGGGCGAGAAGACCGAAGAAGACGTCAAAGGCACGCTTGATCAAACGCTGATAATCGTCAATGGCAGAGGCGCGCAAGTCCAGCATGGGGATGCCTGCAAAGTCTTCAATATCGGTTCGATACAGAGCTAGGTCAAAAAAGCCAAGAGCGATCCAGACTCCAACCGGCAGTTCATCAAGACAAGCTACGATTTCACCCACGCGGTGATAGACTGAGTAAGGCAAGGCAATCACTACATCCGTTACGTGGTATTTGTCAATAAGCGTTTTCAGGTCTGTGAACATACCAAGAGAACCAGTTTTGTTTGCGGCGGTATTTCCATCTTCTACAAACCCGATCAGCGACAGGTTTTCTCCAAGAGAGCGCCGAATCTGCTTCCCTACAGCCTGTCCCAATGGACCGGTTCCCACTACTAACAAGCGACGCGAAATTGCGGAGGATTCACGCCGGGTGCGAAAATAGACCCTTGCCAGCACGCGCCAGAAGAAACATAGCAGAAACGTAACAATGACAAATAGGATGAACAAGGCACGCGAGACTTCGCGATAGGAAAAATACAATATGCCCGCTGTCGATATCGACGCAATAAATGTGGAGAGGAACAATGCCGCCAGTTCATCTGCTGCACGCAAAAACTTGCGCCCATCATAAATTGACAGGGAGGAAAAGATGATCACCCATAATACAGGAAATAAAACGTATAAAAGCGGTGGCACGCTGAGTTGATCATTGACGACCCTAATGAACGAAAAGGTATTTAGCAATGGGCGGAGGATTACAGAGAGCCATAATCCGAACGCTGTGCTGAGACCGTCGAGCAGCATGGAGAACAAGGCAAAGTTGACAGAGAAGCGCCGGAGCATTTTCTATTAAGTCTCCTTGACAAATCCCAATAAGTCGGCAACAGCCAATATTGCAAAACGCGGGTTGTGATAAAGATATCGCTTCCACAATCGGTGCGGCTCCGTGTAGAGACGGAACAACCATTCCAAGCCAACGCTCTGCATCCATGCAGGAGCCTGCCGCTTAGTCCCCGCATGAAAGTCAAACGCAGCACCAACACCCAGCATTACAGCATGAACTTTACCGCGGTGTTCCGCCATCCAGATTTCCTGCTTGGGACATCCAAGCCCAACAAATAAAATCCTTGCGCCTGACTGGTTAAACTGTTCGATAACCTTCGCATCCTCTTCTAGAGTCATTTCTCGAAAAGGCGGACTACAGGAAAAAGTTATATTCAAACCTTCATAACGCGCCCGCATCCGTTCAATTAGCGCATCCAATACTTCGGGAGCGCCCCCATAAAACCCAACCGGGATCTTTTGACGCGCCGCCTCGTTCAACACATGCAGCATCAACGTGGGTCCATATACACGTTGCTGGTGACGCGCACCTTTCAAGCGCATCATACATACCAGAGGCATGCCGTCGGGTGTGACGAGGTCCGCTTCATTGACAACCTTTCGAAAATCAGTTGAGTCGTGTGCTTCCATCAGCATGTGAACATTGGCAATGCAGATGTAGCGACTTTCATTCCTTGTTGCCCACTGCATTGCATCAACTGCGGCATTAGAATAGGAAGTTATATTTACCTGCGTGTCTAAAAGTAAAGATTGCATGATCGCCAGATATCCTAATTCGCCTTCCCATTCCAATATTGTTCCAACCATCGAACAGTCTCATTTATTCCCTGCTCCAGCGAGTAAGGAGGAAGACCGAAATCATTAATCGTTGCAGCCATTGGAGTTGTGAAATCTTCCGTCATACTACGAAATCGAGATAACGTAATCGGAAAACGAACACCTACCCCATCCAGAATGGAACCAAACCCAGCAAGTACCTTCAACAATAGCCTCGGCATCACCCGTGCTTTCCTGCCTGTGATCGCTAGAGAAAAACCATTCGCCCACTCGCTTAATGGAATCGGATTGTCACCCAGGTAATATACTTTCTTATCAACTAAAGCACGTGGTGACTCTAGGATTCTCATCATCTGATACACGATATTCTTCACATAGCCGTACGACCGAATGGCAGATCTCCCGCCAGGGTGAATGTACAATCTCTTTCTGAGCACCAGCCAAAATTCATGAGGATAGCGTGGATGCCATGGTCCCCAAATATTTGTTGGACGCGTGATAGTCCAGCAACATCTGAGGCCCACGGTCCGCGTTGCTTTCTCGGAGATCACCTTGCTCGCCCCATATGCCCCAATAGGTCTGTATTCTTCGTCTGATTCAGGTACGCCGGGAGGTCCAAAAGCAAACTGGGATGAGGTAATAATTGCGCGCTCAACACTCGGCGTCTGGAGGATACAGTTCAATATATTGGCTGTGCCCTCAGTGTTCACTCTGTAATCATCCAAATTATCTGACAGCGTATCAGTGCGTGCGGCCAGATGAATGATGTGCGTGGGCATGAATATTTCAAACTTGCTTCTGGTCAGGTCAAGATTGAGAATATCACATTGCTGCCAATACGGTAGGTGAGATGTTCTCTTCGGTGAATTGATATCCAGATTCAACACCTGAACTTGTCTATCAAGAAGTATGTCGATTAGGTTTGTACCAATGAAGCCGCTTCCGCCTGTGACCAGTATCCGCATCATGATTGTTCCGTCTCCGAGAAAATAGCATGTGATATACGCATTTTAATATTGAACTATTGTTTCTTACACAACAACCTGGCCATATACTTCCAAAATTTTCTGATAAAAAGGTTCGAACTCAAAGTATTGTAGAAAACGGGCACAACCATTCTCACCAAACGATTGTCGTAACTTGGCAGAAGCTAAAAGCTTCTCGATCGCAGCAGCCATACTTTTCGGATCTGCGGGCTGAACAAGATAGCCCGTGACTCCATCTTCAACCTGCTCAAGACTCCCTCCAATAGCCGTTGCAACAACAGGACGAGACAAAGCCATAGCCTCGACAACAACACCTGCAAAGGGTTCAGGTCGTGCGGATGCTAGAACAAGAATATCCAAGCCAGCAATGGCTGTCTTTATGTTTTCAGCCTCACCTGTATAAAGCACATAGTCATTCAGTCCAAGTTCCTGTATCAAGTCCAACAGATTGGTCAGATGCGATTCGTTTCCCGGAAAGGGACTACCAATACATAGAAAGCGAGCACTAGGGAACTTGTCCTTTAAAAGCTTTGCTGCTTGAACAAAGAATTCTTGCCCTTTTCGCTGAAACTTGATCCGTCCCACGACAGCAACCAAGTGTTCGACTCCGGACACAAGATACGTTGATCGAAACTTTTCCACATCTGACTTATCAACCTTGGAAAATTCACTTAGAGGAAATCCATTGTGAATCACAATGATTTTTTTCGATCCTTTGCCCAAATCAAATTGTTCTGAGATCGGAGTAGACACACAGATAATTTTTGTCGAGAGCCACAGCATATACTTCTGATAGTAGCGCCATAGGCTTCCAAACTCGCCAAATGACTCACGCACATGCCAGATGTGTGGGATGCTCATCATTTTCGCCACCAATCCGGGAGCTAGAATTACTGCTGTCATTGTATGAATAAGGTTTGGGCGAAACTCTCGCGTCAACTTAAGTAGATCGACAAAGGAGGTAAGAAGACCTAATAGCAGACGAAGGATTCCGGTAATATTCTTGACTCGTTGACGTTCTATTACAGGCAGGTTTCTGTGGATAACAACATCAACTCCTTTATCGGTCAGTGCTGAAACCAAGGGACCATGGTATGGCAATACCACCTTGACTACAGCACCATCAAGAACCAATCTTGAACTCAAGCGCAGCAATGAACGACTTGCCCCATATAAGTCTGCGCCGCTATGTACAAAAAGTATGCGTAAGTCCTTGACAGTCATCTTTGATATTATGAAGATATTAACGGAATCCAAAGCCCGTTTTATGTTGTTGATACCAGGATTGGAAGCAAAGCAACATCCATAGTTTTCTTTTCAAGGGCGTTTTGGCTGATGAAGTGTAGAAATTCTCCTTCAGTTTGGTTGCCAAAGTAACGTTGAGAAAACCAATCTCCGACAGTTTTTCTGGCGACAACCGCTCTTCCACGCACTCTCGAAGGTTCACGCGGAGCCAGGTATCTACGGGGACCTCAAAGCCATGCTTTTTGCGCCAGGCAAGAGACTGTCCCAAGTCGCCAGGAAAACGCTTTTCGACAAGCTGTCGAAGGATAAACTTTCCATTTTTTCCCTGTAATTTATTGTTGTGGGACAATGACAGAGCGCTGGATATTAGAAGCGGATCCAGAAACGGAGCACGTGCTTCTACGCTGTGTGCCATCGTCATACGATCCACCTTCATGAGCAGATCATCAGCCAGCCAATACAATAAATCAACCGACAAAGATGCATCAAATGTTCCCATTCGTTCTTGAAACTGAACAAGGCGCTGCTCCATCTCTTGAAGATAACGCATGCCGGAATGTCGATCCGTGGATTGAATAAGTTGGGATACTGTATTGTCTGCGAAGACAGATGTCCAGCGCGACGCACCAATGTCATACCTCGCAGATAATACCTTTGCCACGCGGACCAACGCCGGAGAAACACGATTCGAAACTTCCCACGAACTAATGCTATCGCGGAAGCCCGAGAACCGTGAAAAAATACTATTTAACCAAAGGAACCATCGCCCCAATCTTTCAAGACGATAGGTATCATATCCCCAAAATAATTCATCTGCACCTTCACCTGACAAGACGACTTTTACATGTTTCGCAATCTCTCTGGATAATAGAAAGGTCGGCACGCATGCTGGATCGCCAAGCAATTCATCAGCATGAAAAATCACTTGATCGAACAGGTCAGGAGTCAATTGTCCGCCGGTTACAACGACCTGCTCAAAGTTCAGCCGATCTGCGACCTGCCGCGCATATTTCGATTCATCCAGATTCTCTTCATCAAATCGGGCTGTAAAGACGCGCATCTTCGCCCCGCAATCATACGCGCAGGAAGCAAGTAAAGCAGAATCGATGCCGCCACTCAATAAGAGACCCACTTCCACATCTGCAACCAAACGATATTGCACACTCTGTTCGATCAGTCTTTCGATCTCATGCGGCGTTGATGAGTCAAGCTTGTTATCGAGAACTGACCAATACTGTGTTTCCTGAACGTCCCAGCGATCCATGTTGAGCAACAAGGCATGACCTGGAGCAAGCCGTCTCACCCTGTCATAGACCGTGTGCGGCCCAGGGATATACTGGAGTGCAAAGAACGCCTTCACTGATTCCATATCCAGGGAAAGATCAATGTCGGAAAAGGCATGAAATGCCTTGATCTCAGAGGAAAAGATGAAGCATTCTGAGTCAAGATAGTAATAGAGCGGTTTCTCACCAGCCGGGTCACGGGCAAGAAGAATAGTATTTTTCCTTTGATCGAAAATGCAGAACGCGAACATGCCCCGCAGATGCGTCAGAAAATCCATACCGTAATGAGCATAGGCATACAAGAGCACTTCAGTATCAGAGTGACTTCGAAACGCATATCCGTAGGATACTAAAGTTTCACGAATTTCCTTATAATTATAGATCTCGCCATTAAATGTGATCACCAATCCCAACTCAGGAATCTCAAGTGGTTGTGCCCCAGCATCAGACAAATCAATGATACTGAGACGGCGATGTCCCAAAAGCACCTTATCTGACTTCCATAATCCAGATCCGTCTGGGCCGCGATAGGAGAGCCGGTCCAGAACACGCCTGACCTGGTTTATGTCCGGATCAAGGACAGGGCGCTGATTCGTAAATAAGCCAACTATTCCACACATGAATCGCTTTATTCTTGACGTACTGCGGTAACTGCTATTCCACCGTGAGGCTGACGTTTTATGTTTACAAACCCTTCTTCAGCTAGTAGCTGTGCAATCTCAGGATATGTTTGAGGATAATCATAAGATGGTGAATACATATCAAAGGTATCCAACAGAATCCACTTTTTCAAATCTTCAGAGGAAAGCGGAACCAATTGAACATGCGCCGACGCGACTGGAAGCAAACGCATAATCACTCTTCCCAGCAGACCAAGCGATTTACACAATTTGACAAGTGGAAAAAACAGATTGACAAGTGCAACACAAGCATCATACTGCTTTGCCCGAGGCATGCGAGCGAAAAAGGGACGTAATGCATACTTGAAGCCCAGTGTTCCTAGACAACTCTTCCAATCGCGCTCATAGATCCAAAGACCAATGCATCCACTAGGCTTGACCATACGGCATAAAGACCGAATTGTCGCCACAGGGTCAGGCGTGTGTTGTACAACCCCAATACAATAAACAAAATCAAACACCTGTGGTTTGAACGGAAGCTCATAGATGGAAGCCTGACAAAGCAGAGGGTCGGAGGGAGAGAGATTGGCCTTTGTGACATCAACAGCCTGACTAAGATCAAAAGCAACGAGATTCGCTTGATACTTAAGAGCAACTTCTGCAAATCGTCCAGCACCACAGCCTGCATCCAGAACTAATTTACCAGCCAGGTCATCCGGTGACCATTGAGTAATCAATTGAAATCTGTCTTCTGAGAATCGTGTGCCATTATGGGAATCCAACTGGACCTTGCTGAATTCCGTCCACTGAAAACCAAAACTCTCGGCATAGTTCTCCGGATTCACAAACCGCGGAATTCCATTCCGAACGATATACTCATGCCCATTTGCAATGCAGCATAGACTAGAAGGGACGGCAACCGATGCGTCACCCATCATTTTAAGACTTGAACCACAGACCGGACAAACTAGGATGTTTAAATGTTCTTTTTTCACTTGACTCTCGCAAATATTAGATAACCGATGATTGGGCAATTTCAGCTTTGGAATCTTGAACCGCAACGAGAGTACCCAAGGGTATATCTTTCTGATTCAAATAATTTGTCCAAATGATACGCCGACCACTGCGCAAAAGCACAGAGTGGCAACACTAAGTAAGCCAGAATACCATACGTTCGATGACCTTTGTCATCTAATGATGTTGCCCAGTCGTAAAGGGATTGGTTCATAAAAGAACCCAGTACAACAGACCACCAGGCACCTTTTCCATAACTTTCGAAATGAAAATTCATATTGCTTTAGCAGAAGTTGCAAGCAATAGGGAGTAAATCTGTAAAAATCTCGCGGTTCTTCATGCAAGGGTTCCAGAAAAGGAACGGACAGAATTAATGCACCACCCTCTCTTAATACTCGTGATACTTCCGCTAAAAAGAGGTGTGGAGGTGGCTGATGCTCCATCAATTCAGTTGCAAGGACAACGTCAAAAGATGAATTTGCAAATGGAATTTTCATTGCGTCGCCCATAACATCAGGATATGCCCGGCTATCGATCTGCGGCCAATCCAAACCAACATAAGATTCAACAACATTACTAAATATCGGTTCGTAACGCCGTGTTCTGCAACCAATATCCAACATCCTGCCTCCCGCAAAAGAACTTGCTTCACGAACAGCAGGCTCAATATAAACCACTCCAATATAGCGAGGGAAAAACCAAGTATCAGTCAGATGTTTTTTGAAAGTCGATAACATAAAGGCAGGTGCTTATTTTTTTGGCTTTTGTCCAACATAAATTAAATGAGGAAGTTTAGCTCCCATCAGAAGATATGCGAGTCGGTGAAAAGGCCTTAGAAAACGAGGAAGAGATGAAAACAACGTAGGCTTACATATCGTCTCAATAAACCCTGCCTTTGCCATATATTCACTTAAGTATTTTGGTGACCATGAACGGACATGCTGATAAGAGTGAAATACACAGCCACAGTGCGGACAAATATTCTCAAGTTCTGACAAGTTTTCATCATTAGGAGTTGTAATGGCCATCCAACCACCAGGCTTCACAATCCGAAATGCTTCGCTCAGAATACTCTGGAGGATTCCATCGCCTAAATGTTCAATGGTTTCGATCAGCAAAACAGTATCCGCCGCCGCACTCGCCAATGGGACGATGTCTGGTTGTGAGACTTGGGTTCCTAAAAAATTAGGATATCCCTTCATCCGTTGCTCTAATGCTGCCAACGATTCTGGTGATGTATCTATAGCTAAGGTACGAACTCCACGTTGAAGCAGCTTATCCACAATATAGCCAGGTCCAGCTCCGAGATCAACAACCATCCCCGTAAATTTTATACGGCGGCCAATTTGATCAAGTACCGCATCACCATTTCTGTTCGAAAAATAATGTTTTAGCAAAGCAGGGTTGCTTCCCCACCAATCCCAAAAATGCTCAATATTTTCAGGAGTCCAATCCAATCGCCAAGGCGTAAAATCTTTTTCTGATTTCATTTGATTATCTCCGTGTAACGAATTTGCTTGAATCTGCAGACATCTAGAAAATTCCCTAAAAATCTGGGAATAAAAATTTAGGAAGGCAAAACTATCGACTTTTTATTTGAAACATTCATATTATGGGAATACCAAATATGATGACAAAAAATTGCGGCATAACCTTTTGAAAACAAATTTGTTTTAGGTTGGTCAAGAACCCTCAAGGCCAATCCAAGAATTAAAGGCGCGGAGGGAGCAATGTCGAAATAATTCCACGCGTCTGGCCTTTGGTAATAAGAATCATAAATTGGGAAATTCTGATCAATCAACTTTTCGAAGTTCACATTATTCCTGTTCATAGAGATAGGCAAACCAAATTATGTAAGCTTGACAGCCATTCGCCCTGAGTAATCAATTCGATTGAGCAAGATCTGTATTCCACTGTCACGAAAGTACTCATCGACAGCCTTTCGAGCACCTTGCCAATGTCCATAATCATCAATAATTAACACTCCGCCTTTAACTAACCGCGGATAGAGGTGGACAAGTTCGTGCTTGGTTGATTCATACCAATCTGTATCCAATCTTAATATAGATATCTGTTCTGGTGCTTGTCCAGGGATGGTATCTTCAACCATTCCAACAATATAATGAATTTTATTTTTTGCATATCCAATCGTTTCAAGGTTTGTTTGAACCTCACCTAATGTAGCATAACACCAGTCAGATGAATGATCTGTACGCTTTTTCGCCAAGAAATTTTTCTTCGCATCGCGACCACGAAAGTCGATATCATCATTGGTTGGCGAAGGCATTCCTTCAAATGTATCGAAGAGATACAGGTCTTTGTCAAACCTTTTATGCAGCCGAAGTATTTGTGCTGCAGCCATCATTGTGCCTCCACGCCAAACGCCACACTCGACAATACTCCCTGGCACATTATTACTCATAACATACCGCACTGCTTCAAGGATTGAATATATTCGCTCGGGGCTCGTCATCGTAAACTCTTTGACACCCTGCAGAATACGATTATCAGTATCTGATATATCGTCCAGCACAAACTTATCCAATCTTGAGACCTTTTCCCATGCTTTTTTCAAAAAACGTATCATCATGCTTAACTCCCAAATTGCTTTAGCTTTAAAGTATGATACCTGTAAAGTAATCCAAATACAATTCCAGAGGCCAGGTATCCAGCGACCACGCTGAGAGTTGCACCAAGGATACCCCACTGTAGACTCAAAACCAAAGACAGAACCGTGCTCGTAACAACCCAAGCCAATGAACCAACCAGAATGGATCGAGGACGTTGAATGGACTGGAGCAAAAAGTAGTAGACGTATGTCACCGCGCTAGCAATTGGTACCAACCCCCAGACTGGAAGTAAGTAGGCAGATGATGCAAATTTACCTTCATAGACAAGTGACTCAATTGAAGGATAGAACAGCAGAAGCAATACTTCAAAACATGAGGCAACTACAAGAAAGAGGGTAAGCAAATATTTACCTTTAGATCTTAGTCCGACGATATTTCCACTTCCATAATCAAACGAGAGTGATGGCAATACAAAGGCACTGATTGCTGTAAAAAAAAGTATGACTGGTTGCACAATGTTCTGCAATGCTCGAAATGCTCCCGTGTCACTTAATCCTAAAAATGCACCAACAGCAAACGTTTGTACCTGCACAGCTGAAGCAATCAAGAATGAGGAATAAACCAGGAATTTACCATAATCCCAATTCGATGACCAAGTAACCAACACAGAAGATAACTCAGATTTTTTTTTAGGCATTTGTTTTACTAACGATAACCCACTAATTAATCCCGCTACCCCAATTATCGGAAATGCCAGTTCCACAGACATCCCTACGGAAGTTCTGGCAATCCAAAGTATTCCGCACAAGACAATCAAATAAACCATACTTCCGACCAATGCGGTTTCCGTTTTCCGAAAAATATAGAATACTCTCCGCATTAACAACGGCAGCAGGATAAACGAGAGAACCAGACCCATCAAGATGATTACTTTTCCCAGAGTCGGATTAAACAAAAGTATTAGGAGACCAACCACACAAATGAATAATCCCCCAAGGCTACTAACGAAAAAATGCAGCTTAATTTGATCTCGTAGATAATCTGCAAGTCTATGAGGCATTTTCGCGGGTCCCAGAACACTCATCGGCTCTAGGATTAAGGAATTATGTGCCTGAAATACAAATTGATAAACAGCAAATGCTATGGAATAAATACCGTAATTGGAGCTTGCAATAAATAATCTTATAGTGATATTTCTTTACAAAGGCATTAGACCTCTTACGAAAGTATTTTTTAGCCACAGATTTCACGGATTTTCACTGATTTATTCCAAAAAATCCGTGCGAATTCGTGCAATCCGTGGCAAAGAATTTGATCGAGCATTTACATGAGAGACTTATGAAAGAGGTCTATTAAAGAAAGAACTCCGAACAGCTTGTTGGGAGTTCTCGTTAAACCTAAGTTCTATTTCTTCTTGCTCTTTACTTTACCAGCAAGAGCCTTATCCGCAGCCATCACTCCTGCAACAGGAGCTGCCACCGCCGCACCCATTTCAGGAGCGGGAGCCTTGGAGCGCATCACTGCCCAGGCAAGGACGCCGAGCAGGGCGAGTCCCACAAGCCAAACGATATACATGGTAGCGCCAGCGGCAACCTGATATTTCACAACGATCGGAGCGATGATCACAGCGACCAGATTTACGACTTTGATCATCGGGTTGAGGGCAGGACCAGCCGTATCCTTGAAGGGATCGCCAACCGTGTCACCCACCACGCCAGCTTTGTGGCGCTCAGAGCCTTTGCCTGTATTGGACTGAAGGTTCTTGGGTTCGTCTTCAATCAACTTCTTGGCATTATCCCAGGCACCACCAGAGTTATTGAGGAATACAGCGAGCAATTGTCCTGAAACGATGATGCCAGCCAGGAACCCACCCAGAGCTTCAACATGCAGGAAAATACCCACGACGATCGGCGTCACGATGCCGAGCAGAGCCAGTGAGACCAACTCCTTTTGTGCGGCCGTGGTCGAAATTTCCACTGCCTGTGCATAATTGGGTTTGATCTTTCCCTCAAGAACGCCCAGTTTGAATTGACGGCGAACTTCCAAAACGATCAAGGATGCCGCGCGTGCAACTGCCTGGATGGCAAATGAAGAGAACAACCACGGCAGTGCGCCGCCGATCAACATGCCCACGAAGACCTGCGGGACATCCACACGAATACCGATTGCCTTGGTCGTATTGCCGACTGCATCAAGGTCTGCCATGATCTGTTGAGCATCCCTGGTAGCCTTATCTGTCTTACCAGACCAAGCCATTTCGCCAATACCGTTTGCATTGTCCGAGATCGGACCGAACGAGTCCATGGCGACGTTGTTACCGGTCAGGGTAAGCATACCAATGCCGGTCATTGCAACGCCGTACAGGATGAAGGTCGAGCGGCCAACTGCATCCAAAGCTGGGTTGTTGATCGAACCGAAAATAGCGATGGATGCTATGATCGTGATTGCAATTACGAGCACAGAACCAACCGCCCCATTGGTCCATTGCAGGAGTATTCAAATAGAAGAAACCAGCAATGAAGAATAACGCGGCAGAAATTGCAGCCGATGTGAGGAAGCCACTAAAAATGGCTCTCATAGCATCTTCGCTCTTGCCGGTCTTGCCAGCCTTAACAAAGTACGTGCCGATGATCGATGAAAGTACACCGATACCGCGCACCATCAACGGGAAGATGATCCACTCGAGTCGGCCGGTAAGATGCCAGAGGGCCAGACCAAGAATAAGTCCTGAAACGATCGTTACTTCGTAGGATTCGAAAATATCAGCCGCCATACCTGCACAGTCACCCACGTTATCACCAACGAGATCGGCGATCACGGCCGGATTTCTCGGGTCATCCTCAGGGATGCCTGCTTCCACCTTACCGACGAGGTCAGCACCGACATCTGCCGCCTTCGTGAAGATACCGCCACCCACACGCATGAATAACGCAAGGAGCGTGCCGCCGAAGCCGAAGCCAAGCAGCGCATCCGGTGCAGCGATGCCAAGGATCATGAAGATGATCGTTCCACCGAGCAAGCCGAGACCGTCTGTCAGCATACCTGTGATCGTACCGGCGCGGTAGGCAATGCGAAGCGCCTCGCCAAACGACCGCTTGGATGCCGAAGCCACGCGAACATTGCCTTCGACAGCCATGCGCATGCCGATCCGTCCAACGGTTAGAGAAAAGCCAGCACCCATCACAAAGGCAATTGCGCGGGCAAAGCCAATCATCAAGCGGACCTGGTCCGGTGTAGAATCTTTGAATCGCTCCAAAGCCTCCGGAGAGGGTGGAACAATATAGACGGAGAAGAAAAGCACCACCGTCAAAACCGCGATTAAAGGCAAAATGGAGCGTAATTGCTTTTGTAAATAAGCATTCGCTCCATCTTTAATCGCGTTCCAAACTTCTTGCATTTTTTCAGTGCCTTTGTCTTCCCGTAAAATCTGGGAGCGCAGGAACACTGCGTACAACAAACCAACAATTGCAATTCCAAATACGGCCCAAATTGCGGTTGTCTCCAGCGGGGTAAGTCCCATTGCAAACATGTGTGTTATTCCTTCCAACGATTGATGTAGATAGACAGGCTATCGCCTGAGAAGCACACGGATTTTACAGGCGCAATAGAGTTGTGTCAAGAATGACAACCTACAGGGCATGTATTATTACGCTCACATGCTGAATCCCTCCTCACCAGATGAAGCGGGTTGTCTACTTTATCGTCTACCCTTCATCCATGCTGCTGGTTGACAGTCTGCCTTGAATTTGATAAGATATGTCCACTTCACTCCAAAAGGAGAAAACATGTTACAGGAATTAGATACAAAAACAATCACTACGATTGATACGTCGGCTATCACCTTATCAACTGCCGCATCTGATGCGATCAAAAATATTCTTACCGAGCGCAATCTCGAAGGATATGCCTTACGCGTTTACGTTTCGGGTGGCGGCTGTGGCTGCTCTGGTGTAAATTTTGGAATGGCGCTTGATAACAATTTCCGCGATGTGGATACAACCTTTGAAGCCAATGGCGTAAAAGTTATTGTGGATGAAGTCTCCATTGACTATTTGCGCGGCGCCACAATTGACTTTGTCAACGACCCGGTGCGCGGTGCGGGCTTTGCAGTGGATAGCCCCAATGCGCAAGCACATGAACATGCTCACGGCGAAGAAGGCAATTGCGGCTGTGGCGGCTCCTGCTCCTGCCAGAACTAATCTCATACGTATATTAAGAAAAAAGACCGAGTATTGGGTCTTTTTTGTTTGCCGAGATTTAATCTTATCTACCGCGCAAGTACGAGATTACCGCGCCAAGGAAGCCAAACAAGCCCAACCCCAATATCAATAAACCACTGGGAATGCCGCGTCCCTGTGTGGTGGTTTCATCGCGAAATACAGGCATCTCGAGTGGCGGTGGTGGCGTAAATGTTGGCAGATGTGTGGCTGTTTGTTGACCAATGAATGCAGACTCAAGAGTTGGATTAATTGTAGGGGTTGCAAAAGGCGTAGGCGTTGCCGGAGCTTCAATACGAGGCAGTACAACCCGAAGATCCAATACATATAAGGCATATACCCATCCAACGGAGCCGGGTACTCCGGGGTAGTAAATCTCAATCCAATCATTTTTCCCCTCTGCCATCGCCAGGGCAGGGACAGTTTCATTTCCAAGCAATACACCGATGGCAGGATAATCAAATGAACTAGGTCCTGCATAAACGAGTATCTTTGCGAGGCTGGGGTCGACGCGAATTGTGGGTCCTTCGGGGGTACCCGTTACAGTAGGAATGGAGCCTGTAGGTTGTTGTGCCAATACGACGAGTTGATTTGGTTTAAACAACCCTAACAACAGAACGCCAACCATCACAGAAATCAGGATACCAAATCTAGCTTTGTGCAATCGCGCCTCTTGGTTATTTCCGCAAGACGAACGAAACAATTAATCCGATCCCGCCCATGATTCCCAAAACAATAATGAAAACGCCTGGAACAAAATTGTGTGAAGGTGCTACGTCTGGTGTCATATCGATAACTTCAAGTGGTGGTGGCGGCGTAAAGGTTGGTAAACGTGTCTGCGTAGGTTGAGTCTCAAAAGCCGCTGCGAGCGTCAAATCAACGGTAGCTGTGACCGGCGGAGTGGAGGTCGGAGGTGGCTCGACGATCTGCAACTCGCCTCCAGAAATGGAAACATAGATCGCGTAAACCCATCCGACCCCATTGGGAGCGCTCGGGTACGAAATTTCAACCCACTCATGCCCTTCTGATACGCCCAAAGCAGGAATAACCTCACCGGGGGCTAATCGTCCCACAATCGGGTAATGTACCGTATTTGGTCCCCCGCGCACGTTGATATCTTCGGAATAGGTGACCGTTGCATATACACCTGGTGGCGTTACGTCCGTCTGAAAAGCATTCGCCTGTTTCGGTGAAATGAGCATCCCTATGCCCAGACTTATTGCCGCCAAGACCCCCAGCAGAGTTTTAAACCAAAGTTGTTTCATTGCGTAGATATTCATGAGATATGGAATGCGACGACAAATCGTCGTCGCTTATAAGACGGATTATAATCGAAAACATGAATAGGCGAATTTTTCACGGAAATATCAAACCAAACGACATTGCGCATGCGCTGATGGCTGAATTCAATCGAGGTAATATGCAGGCACAGGTCCTGGGGACAAAGGACAAAATGGCTGTCCAGATCACAACTCGTATGGGTTCCATGTCTGGCGGGCAGACTGCCATGACAATTAGTATCCAGTCTGTTGAAGACGGTATCATGGTGGAAGAAGGTCAACAGGCATGGCTTGGCGTAGCCGCGAGTCTCGGGCAGACGGCATTTTCCGCGCTCCGCAACCCGTTCAGCCTGCTCAGTCGCCTGGACGATCTCGCTCAGGATATTGAAAGCATGCAACTCAGCGATAAAATATGGAAAGCCATTGACCAGGCTGTTGTTACACTGGGCGCCTCGTATACGCTTTCCGAACGATTGACGCGCATTACCTGCGAATTCTGTGGAACTGCCAACCCATTGGGGGCAGGCAATTGCATCGCCTGTGGCGCTCCGATGGGCGCAGCGCAGCCAACCACATGCCCCAACTGTGGGTTTGCAGTTCGCGCGGAAGAAACTATTTGCCCAAATTGCAATCAAAAATTACAATAAGCGTGCCGCCTGGCGAGGCATAAAGAATCTTTGTGAAACTGCAAGGACACATATCTTGCAGATTTCCTACCTCGCCTCTATAATACCGAAAATATTGTCCAGCAAAAAGACGATAGCCCGCTGGCTCCCAATGTTTTTACCTTGGTCGTGGCAACCGACACCTCTCCCATGTGGAAAGAGCAGCGCACGATTGATACATTGAAGAATATCATTATGACAGCGGGCAAAGATGTCGGGTTAAAATTTATCGGTCAGCCCATAATTACAATAACGACAGACGATACTTTTTCATCGGAGGAAGTAAGAGTGGTGGCATCGCATAAATTAGAACCCGTCGGTGAAACGCAGGGAGTTCACAGCAGCTCCTCAGGCGGTGAATCGGATGAGGCTGCTGGCATCCCCGAAAACGCATTCTTGATCATTGAAGGCGTGAAAGTACATCCCCTCAACGAATCCGTTGTCAATATCGGTCGCCGGCTCGAAAACCAACTGGTCATTGATGATCCGCGCGTCTCACGCAATCACGCCCAGCTTCGCGCCATCAAGGGACGGTTCGTCCTGTTCGATCTGAACTCAACAGGCGGCACATTCGTGAATGGCCAGCGAACAAGTCAGACCGTGTTATATCCGGGTGACGTGATTTCGCTTGCGGGCGTTGCATTGATCTTCGGACAGGATAACCCACCTCCTCGTCCCGATCTTGCAGCCACATCCCCGCTGGATGTAGAACTGGGCAGGAGCGAAAGACCCACTGCCGTGCTTAATCAGAATCACAATACAGTAGACCTTAAACCGGGCAAGACAAAGAAATCTGAAGAAGATTCATCTAGTCAATGATCGCTACCGTCGTCCTCGCCTTAAGACTTGCTTTGGCGATAGCACTTTATGCATTTCTAGGATGGGCGTTCTACACACTTTTGCAGGAACTTAGATTACAGGGGAATAAACTCTCAGCCCAGAAAAAACTGGGCATTACTTTTTATATCAAGATCGAAGAGGGCCGTGAAAGTATACGGCATTTCTCTCAACCTGAGATCATGCTCGGACGTGATGCGCATTGCGATCTTTCTGTGAGTGATGATACGCTCTCTGCCCATCATGCACGCATCAGATTCCACCACGGTCAATGGTGGTTGGAGGATCTAAATTCCACCAACGGCACATTCCTAAACCGCGAGAAATTGACCACACCCGCAGTGGTGATCACGGGTGATGAATTCAAATGTGGCAACACCATGTTCAGCATCCGCATCGATGCAGATGATAAACTTTTCCCAGCAATAACATTCTAGATTGGAGGTCGGACATGACCGAACAAGTGACCCTCGCAATCATTGGCGGATCCGGACTATATGCGATGCCCGGTTTGAAGCAGACGCGGGAATACAGCATTAATACTCCTTTTGGCAAAACCAGCGCACCGATTGTGGTGGGAACACTGGAAGGCATAAGAGTCGCTTTTTTGGCGCGACATGGAATCGGCCATCATATTACGCCGAGCGAAGTGCCTTACCGCGCGAATATCTATGCATTGAAATCATTGCGCGTGCAGCGCATCGTCAGCATCAGCGCCTGTGGATCGCTCAAGGAAGATCTGGCCCCAGGGCATATTGTGATCCCCGATCAGATCTACGACAACACGCATGGACGCGCCCGATCCTTCTTCG
>WNFZ01007504.1_pt1 | contig 18136 bp, 19 predicted proteins | sample 5400081 | NCBI WGS metagenome assembly WNFZ01 (sample SAMN13153365, study PRJNA577476) | soil metagenome | isolation source: 80 cm soil or saprolite under grassland replicate 1 | place: USA:California | collected 2016-06-15 | reverse complement strand
GGCGGAACCGAAGCGGATAATCTCGCCATCTTCGGACTCGTCCGCCCCGGCGATCACGTCATCTCCTCCACCATCGAGCACCACGCGGTCCTGAACTCCTGCAAGCATCTCCAGGAACGAGGCGTCGAGGTTACGTCTCTGCCCGTGGACGGTCGCGGGCTGCTGAATCCTGACGATTTGCGGCACGCGTTGCGGGCGAACACAAAGTTGGTCACCATCATGTTCGCGAACAACGAAACGGGCGTCATTCAGCCGGTCGCGGAAATCGGCGAGATCTGCGCCGATGCTGATGTTTACTTTCATACGGACGCGGTGCAGGCAGCGTCGAAGGTTCCGATTGATGTGAAGACGATTGGCTGCGACCTGCTCTCGATTTCCGGCCACAAGTTTCATGCGCCGCAAGGTGTAGGTGCGCTGTATGTGAGGAAGGGAACGAAGCTTGAGCCGATGCTCTATGGCGGAAGTCACGAGCGGTCGCGTCGCGCCGGAACAGAAAACGTGCCGGGAATTGTGGGTCTCGGCAAGGCGGCTGAACTCGCAATGAAGGCGTTCGCCGCTGGTGAAGACCGGCTGATGGCCAGTCTGCGCGATCGGCTGGAAGAAACGGTGTTGGGTAAAGTTGAATCTGCCGGGGTGAACGGAACGGGTGCGCCGCGTGTTCCGAACACGACCAATATCTTCTTCGACTACCTCGAAGGCGAGGCGCTGATTATTGCGCTCGACCTGAAGGGATTGGCGGTTTCAACCGGAGCGGCCTGTTCGTCCGGAGCCATTGAGCCTTCGCATGTGCTGACTGCGATGGGACTGCGCTCGGACCGCGCTCGTGCCAGTATTCGTTTCAGCCTCGGCAAGCAGAACACGGCAGAGGACGTGGATTTCGCGATCCAGTTAGTGCCGGCAGCAGTTGAACGACTGCGCGAACTATCGCCCCTATACAATAAGGACAGCGCAGTTCACTCCGAGTCTGTCCCACCGTTGGGGAACCGATGAACAGAAACATTACTGACTCGATCGCGGCTGTCGTGCGGGACACGTCGGTCCGTCCCGAAAAGGCTAGGGCGATTGCGCATTTGATTCGGCGCTCTCGGAACTACCGCTGGGTAGGCGTGCACGATGTCGGCCCCGAAGTGGTTTCGATCATCGCGTACAGCGGTCCAGGGGCTCCCGCGTATCCGCGGCTTCCGGTAACGAAGGGATTGACGGGTTCGGCGGTTCGAGACCAGAAGACTGTGGTCGCGGGAGACGTCCAGAGCGATCCGCGCTACCTCACCGCATTTGGAAGCACTCTTTCCGAGATCATCATTCCCGTCATGGCCGACAAGACTGGGGCGGTGGTCGGTACAATTGATGTAGAGAGCGAGCTGGCGAACGCGTTCTCTCCAGCCGACCAGAAGATGCTGGAGGATTTCGCAAGCGCGGCGCGTCCACTGTGGGTTCCTGAATGCTGAATTCCAAGACCATCGCCGTCGCCATGTCGGGAGGAGTTGACTCCTCGACCGTTGCGGCGATGCTGCGCGCAGAAGGACACAGCATCGTTGGCCTCACCATGCAGCTATGGAATCAGCGGCGCCTCGCCGGACGGGAGGGCGTGCCGGAGGCGGTCACCGGGCGCTGCTGCTCGCTCGACGATGTGTACGATGCGCGCAGGGTCGCCGAGACCATCGGCATTCCGTACTACGTGGTCAATCACGAGGAGCGGTTCGAGCGTGACGTGGTGCGTCCGTTTGTGCAGGAGTATTTGTCGGGGCGCACGCCGATTCCGTGCAGTCTCTGCAACAATCACTTGAAGTTTGATCAGCTGCTCACATTGGCACAACAGATTGGCGCTGATGCAGTCGCGACCGGTCACTACGCGCGGGTGGACTTTGATGAGCCGCGCGGGCGATGGCTGTTGAAGCGGCCGACGGATCGTTCGAAGGACCAGACGTATTTTCTCTTTGGATTGACGCAGGAGCAGCTCAGCCGCACGCTGTTTCCGCTTGGCGGCATGACGAAGCCCGAGGTGCGCGAGTTAGCACGCAAGCATGGGCTTGCACTTGCCGAGAAGCCTGATTCGCAGGAGATCTGTTTTGTCCCAGGCGGCGACTACAAGAATTTCATCGATGCTTATCTCGCGGAGCAGGGCGACTCGCTCCCTGACACTTCGGGGGAGTTGGTGACTACTGACGGCCGAGCGATCGGCGAGCACACCGGCATTCACAACTTCACCGTCGGCCAGCGCAAGGGTTTGGGTATAGCGACCGGATCTCCGCTGTACGTGATTCAAATCAAGGGTGACGTCCGCCAGGTAGTTGTCGGTGAGCAGGAGAATCTGTACTCGCGCACGTTGACGGTGAGGCGCACGAATCTGATTTCGGTGGATGAATTGCGTGAACCGATGCGGGTTGTAGTGAAGATTCGCCATCGGCATGAGCCTGCCGCGGCCGTAATCGAGAGGACCGGGTCGGACGAGATTCTCGCCACATTTGACGAGCCGCAGCGCGCGATTACGCCCGGCCAGGCTGCCGTTTTCTACGACGGCGATGTGGTTGTGGGCGGCGGGTGGATCAGCTAGCCGGCAAGCTCTTTCTACGCCCAATCTCGGCTATTCCCATTCCCCGCGATGTGCGATAATTCCCGCCCATGACTACGCTTCGAGTCGCAATCTTTGCCGCCGCAGTCGCGCTCTTACTCACTTCGGCCTCATGGTCCCAGGAGCTCCCCGTTCCCACTGAGGGCGACTATGTCGCGCACGATTTTCATTTCCGCTCCGGGGAAGTGCTGCCTGAACTCAAACTTCACTACCGCACATTGGGACATCCGGTCCGGGATGCTAACGGTCACGTGAAGAACGCTGTGCTAATCGCGCACGGCACCACGGGTTCAGGGAAGGGATTTCTCAACCCAAGTTTTGCCGGAGTTTTGTTCGGCCCCGGCGAACTCCTCGATTCCAGGCGCTATTACGTCATTCTTCCCGACGCCATCGGCCACGGCGGCTCCAGCAAGCCAAGCAACGGCATGCACGCGAAATTTCCGCAGTACGACTATGACGACATGGTCGAAGCGCAGCACCTGCTGATGACAGAAGGGTTGAAAGTTGATCACTTGCGCCTGTACATGGGGACTTCGATGGGCTGCATGCACGCGTGGATCTTTGCTGAGATGTACCCCGACTTTCTCGATGCCGCCATGCCGCTGGCGTGCGCTCCGGTACAAATCGCGGGGCGCAATCGTCTGTTCCGCAAAATCATCATGGACGCAATCCGGAATGATCCCGGCTATAGGGATGGCGAGTACAGGCAGCAGCCTGCTGCCATGCGCACTGCTGTCGGCCTGATGCTGTTGATCGGGCGCGGACCACTCGATTTCTATCACGAGAATCCCACCCGCGATCAGGCCGATGCGGCGCTCGATACTGCCGAGAAACGTGGAACGGAGAACCTGGACGCGAACGACACCTGGTATGCCTTCAACGCCTCGCGCAACTACGATCCCTTCTCCAAGCTCGATCAGATCAAAGTCCCAGTGATGTTTGTTAATTCGGCGGACGATCCGATCAATCCTCCAGAGTTGCGCCTTGCAGAGGAGCTGATCAAGAGAGTGAAGAAGGGAAAGTTCGTTTTGCTTCCGGCGAGTGAGCAGACCCGAGGGCACGGCACGCATTCGCTGCCAGCAGTGTGGAAGCAGTATCTGGAGTCATTGCTGAAGGAAAGCGAACGTTGATTCCGCACGGGCCTCCAGGGTTGAAGCGCGCGTTTGCACCGCTTTCTTTAACGCTCGAAGTCCAGTTACAGGAATGGGATGTAAGCGGAAACGTCGTGCTTATAGTGGTCGAACTCTTCTCCAAAGCGCGTGGCCAGCAGCTTTTCTTCTGTGCGTACGCGGATCTCGGTCCCGACGATGAATAGAACCAGCGCGGGCAGGAAGAGTTGCCAGGGCGTCACGACAATCGCAATTGCGCACGACACCAGCAGCATCGAGGTGTAGATGGGATTGCGAACCAGCGCATACGGGCCGGAACGCACGAGGTGATGGTCAGCGCCGAGAGCAGCGTCAACGCGAAGTTGACCGGCAAGCGCACGGGATGAAGTCCACGAGAGCGCAATCGCCAAAGCGAACAGCACGACCGAAACTGCTGTGCGCCACAATGGCAGCGATCGCAGCCAGAAGTGTCCCTGCCACAAAAGCGTGAATGCGATGAATTGCAGCAGCATGCCCCAGCGGGAACGCCGGTTCACAACGCTCGCGCCGGGAGTCTTCTGATGAGCAGGCACGAAAGGGTAGAACCAAGCCACGATGCCGATGAGGATGAGGACGTATGCGTAGAGTGGCATCATCGGAATTGAATCATTGAATCATTGAGCGATTGAATCCTTGAGAGCCATGCTGGACCGTGCTTTGCAATGATTCAATGATCCGATGATTCAATGACTGAATCCAGCGTTCGGCTGCAGTTCACGCTGGTGCCACTGCTAGATAAACATCTCGTCCTGCTGCACACTGGGGGAATTGCGCCCGCGACGGCGGCCAAAAAACGATTCAAACCCAACGCTCACGCCATGCGCGAGTCCCGAAAGATAGCGCACCGGCGATACCACAGTGCGCTGTACGACGTCGCGGGTCTCTTCGAGTTTGTCCATAGTGCCGGTGACGAACTCGTCAGCGCGTATCACCTGCAGGCGTGTACGGTCAACGATGTCGGTGAGCGTGGCGTCAATACGTTCGAGTTGCGTGCGAAGGACGGTGGTGGAAACGCTCACGTTATCCATCACCGTCTCGATCTTAGGGCGCAGTTCGGTGATCATCGAGTGTGCCAGCTCAGCCGTGGGCAGGACCTTTGTCTTAACTTCTTCCGCGAGCATCTCCACTTTGGCGCTGGTCTTCTTCATCGCGAAGAACATGCCAGCGAGAATGCCAGCCTGCAGGAGGACTGCGGCCGCGGTCACGGCAATAAAGACGGTCAGATAGGTTGTTTGCATAGAACTCGACACCACCGTGCCGATAACAACAACTAGATATTCTCGCCGTCGCCGGCGGGCGCAGTCGTCTTCTCGCGATAAGCCTGACGCCCGGCTTCCACCGCTGAACGAAGCTGCTCTTTTTGCGTGTTGATGACTTCTTTGCCGCGCGCGGCCCACTGCTCGGCTTGTTCGCGGGCTTCCTTAGTGCGTTTCTTCACGTAGTCGCGGCCTTCTTCGGCCTTGGACATCAAAAGTTCGCGCGTTTGCTCGCCCGAATGCGGCGCAAATAGAATGCCGACCGCCGCGCCGATTCCGAGACCAGTCAGGAACCACAACACACCGCCACTTCCGTTACGCTCAGACATAAAAGACCTCCGGCAAATAATTGCTATTTGTATCAAACGGATGGTAGCACCCGTAATGGCGAATTACAATTCGGGCGTCGCCGTGCAAACCGGCACCCTGGTGGGCTTGTACTGTAGTCTGCCAAGCGAGAGAATGAACCGACCCAGGAGCAACCGTGTCAGATCGTAAATACCGCCAGCATGGATATCAGGACAGCGGGACCGAGAAGCAGCAGAGGCCGGCGCAGGACAAGTCCGCCGCACGCAAGGACACGTTTGGGCCACGTGCCATCCAGATGCCGGGCACACACACCGTCTCGCGCTGCGCGCAATGCGGTACGATTCTGGCGACGGTTACCGAGCCGTTGGGTCAGTGTGCCAAGTGTGGTTTCGAACTGCACTCCTGCAAGCAGTGTGCGAACTTCGATCCTGCCCAGCGCTTTGAGTGCCTGCAACGGATTCCGGAGAGGATCGCAAAAAAAGACGCGCGCAACGAATGCAAGTTCTACTCAATAAGCGTGCGGGTCGAGAAGCAGACTTCAACTGGCACAGCATCTACCCCGACCAGCGCCCGACAAGCATTCGATAAGCTCTTCAAAGATTGAACGGGTTTGCCGAACTCTTCGGAATCAATTCCCAGGCGGGATGAGGGCGTCTGCCTACACAACCCTGCAAACTACTTACTCAACTTGGCGGGCCAGTTCAGCAGCAGGCTCATGGGCGCAGCTTCGGCTTCGGGCTGAATGACAATCAGGAAGCGGCGGCCATCCGGCGACACCTCGAAGTTGTTGGCGGTGGCAATGTGGTTCACCGGGAACAGCTTGCGGTAGTTCCGGGTTTCGAATTGATCGCCGTTGGCGACGACATCCATTGCGAACAGTTGTGTCTGGGCATTTGAGAATTCAGCGTAGAAAAGCTCTTTTGCGTCGGCGCGCCAGGCGGGGATTGTGCCACCATTCTGTGAAACCTGCCATCTGCCGTTGCCGCTGGGGAAGGGGGTCACGTAAACTTCTTCGCGGCCGGACTCAGTGGAACTGTACGCCAGCCACTTGCTGTCGGGAGAGACCCTGGCATAAACGATCGTACCTTGCCGAGTCTGGGGCTCAACGACCCGGAATGGCGTTAAAAGCTTTTTAACCGCCAAGTACGCCAAGGTTTCGCAAAGTTCGCAAAGAACGGCGCATGAAGTCACTAGATTCTGCAAACCTCAACAGAGCCCCCTGGGACAAAGTGTCCCATGACCTCAGGAGCGGGCCATTTTGTCCTCTCTCCGCTATTTCGACCGTGACCGCGTCGTCAGTATTTCCAGTTACTTACAGACAGTTTGGGATGGCCGCGCGCTTGCTCTATTGAAACCGAAACAAGGGCAAACCATGACGCCTGCCACACAGCGCGATACGCACCTCAGGCGGTTACGTGAAGAGCTGAAACCAGTCGAACGTGACCGCGTTTCGAGGGGTGATGTTGTGACGGATTCATCAGAAGGTTGGGATGGAGCCGTGCGTTTACTTCGCGATTGGCGGCGGCAATACCGTGGTTCTGTGCTCTGTCAGAAGTAACGGGAAACTTGTGAAAATTGCTCGGACCGAAGGGGACATCAATGACGCACAAACAATGTAGCAGCGCCGCGTGGGGAGGAACCAAGAAATCCGACCCCAAGGCGAAGGAACTCGCCGTGAAAGGTGAGAGGACAGACCGCAAGGTCCGATTTCAGTTTCGGTACTCGGCCTTGTTGTGCCTGATTCTTTGCGCCACCATGGCGTTTGCCAGGTCCCCAAAGATCTCGAAAGACCTGCAAGACACTCACAGCGGACAGACCGTTGACGTCATTGTCCAGTACAACGTTCAGCCAGGGAAATCGCACTTCGATCGGGTGGCATCGCGGGGCGGCGTCCTGAAGAAGGACCTGCGTAGAGTCATTCACGGCGCGGCCTTCTCTGTGAAGAGCGAATCTATCGAGGACCTGGCGAACGATCCGGACGTCTCCTACATTTCTCCCGACCGCCCGCTCGCGTCTACCGCGCTGACGACCGACTATTACGATCAAGCCGTTTCCGCTCCTTACGCTTGGGCACTCGGCTACGATGGCACGGGTGTTGGGGTGGCAGTGATCGATAGCGGCATCACCAACAATGGCGATCTGACACAGGACAACTTCTACGGGTCTCGCATTGTATATGCCCAGAATTTCGTGACCAGCGGGGCCAGCGGTGTGTATGGGCACGGAACCCACGTGGCCGGCATACTGGCGGGCAATGGAAAAAACTCCACCGGTTGGAATTACTTCAAGACCTTCACCGGTGTTGCAAACGGCGCGAACATCATTGATCTAAAGGTTCTCGATGGCAACGGGTCAGGCACGGACAGTCAGGTCATTGCTGGCATTCAGCAAGCCGTCAATCTCAAGAACACATACAACATCCGGGTGATCAACCTTTCACTTGGGCGGCCGGATGATCCCTATGTGATTACCGTTGGCGCGATGAAACCGATGGGCACAGCCGACCGCGGTGACGATCAGATCGCAAGCTACAGCTCGAAGGGGCCAACGCTCTTTGACCATATTGCGAAGCCGGATATCGTCGCTCCAGGCAATCAGACGGTCTCCACGCTCGCCTCGACCAACGCCCAGATCGTTTCTCTCTATCCGCAGAATGCAGTCGCGTTAAACACCTATAGCACTTACGGAGGCAGCTCAGCGTCTTCGTACTACTTCACTCTGAGCGGAACCAGCATGGCAACGCCGGTGGTCAGCGGAGCGGCTGCATTGCTCTTGCAGCAGAATCCCTTCCTAACCCCGGATCAGGTGAAAGCGCGCCTGATGAAAAGCGCGTACAAGACTTTTCCGCGCTACAGCAGCACCACAGATCCTACGACTGGAATCACCTACACCAGCCAGTACGACATGTTCACCGTGGGCGCTGGTTATCTGGACATTCAGGCAGCTTTGTCAAACCTTGATCTCACATCCTCTGCGGCCGGCTCGGCGCTGTCGCCAGCAGTAGCGGTAGATTCGAGTGGCAACGTCTATGTTGTGAAGAGCAGTTCGGTGGTGTGGGGCAATTCGGTGGTGTGGGGGACCTCAGTCGTGTGGGGCAACTCGGTGATCTGGGGCACCAGTGTAAGTGGCCAGTCGGTGATTTGGGGTTCCTCCACGGCCAGCCACTATCTTCATATGCGCGGTCGCTGCATCGGGACTCTCGATGCTCGGCTACAGCGTAGTGAAGTTCCACTCACTGAACCACTACCCGTTTCTCATCTTGCTGGCGGTTTCGGCGATGGCCTCGCGCTTGAAGCTGAAGCTGCCAGGCATTAATGGGAGCATGTCAGTCAATCTGCCCTTTATTCTGATTGCGGCAGCGCAACTGAGCCTTTTTGAAGGCATGCTGGTGGCGCTGATTTCATCGGCGATCCAAACCCTGCCAAAGCGCGGCAGCCAACTCAGCGCGGTGAAGCTTCTGTTTAACGTCAATACGATGGCGCTGGCATCCGGTACCTGCGCGCTGTTGTGGCACAGGAACTCTCTGGCCGGCCACACCTGGTCGGGATCCTTGCCTCTGGTGGCTTCATGCGCGGCGTTTTTCCTGGTGAACACGTTTCCGGTGGCAGCCATCATCTCTCTGACGGAAGGCGCTGGATTACTAGGCACCTGGTCGGGCATTTCCCAGTTGTCGTTTCCGTACTATCTAGCCTGCACCGGACTCATGTCGATTGTCTCGGCAGCCAGCCGGCAGGTGAGTTGGACGATGCCAATAGCGGTTCTGCCGGTGATGGTTCTCATGTATGGCAGCTATCGCTTGTATTTTAACCGGGCCTCAAACGCCGGTGTTTCCGGCGGCGAGCAGGGTATGGCCGCAGCCGCGGGCGATTAATCTGGGGACACTCTGAATAACCGTTGCTCGCTTGGGTACACCTCTCCGTCGCCGTCCTCTCACGGTTTCTGCGTTGGCCGGATCAGCACCTCGCTGACGAACGACTGCGGCGCCTGCGTGACTAGCATTCCAACCACGTGCGCCACATCGCCTGGCTTGAGCATCTTGCTGGTGTTCTTGCCCTCATGCGGGCTCAGGTCGGTGTCCACCGATCCGGGGCAGACGACCGAAACACGAATGTTCTTGGCGCGCAGTTCTTCAGCAACGGAGTAGCTCAGGCCGTTCAATCCCCACTTGGAGGCGGCGTAGGCCGCGCCATTCGGAAGTGCGTTCTTACCCGCGAGGGAAGAGACGTTCACGATGTGCCCGCCCCCCTGGCGGATCATTAGCGGTGCAAACGCCCGAATGCAATAAAAGACACCCCGCAGATTGATATTCAGGACCTTTTCCCAGTCCTGCGGTGTCATTTCATGGAGCGGGCCGGCGAAGGCGCCGACTCCCGCGTTGTTCACGAGGATATCGAGGCGTCCGTGTACCTTGTCGACCTCGGTGGCAAGGTTCTGAACGGAACCTAGATCGCTAACGTCGCAGGCCAGGGCAACGGCTTTGCCGCCCTGCAGGGAGATGGAGTCAGCGACGGAATCGAGGTCTTTCTGGGTGCGGGAGCACAGCACGACGGTCGCGCCTAAGTGCGCCAACTGTTTGGAGATGGCTGCGCCAATGCCGCGTCCAGCACCGGTTACAAGGGCTACTTGGCTTGAAAGAGGTTGTCTTGCAGTCATGGGATCGGCTCCGGTCATGTTTGAACCACCAATCATGAGAAATGTAGCATCGAATGAATTAAGACGTGGTGGAGCAAGTTTGCTTGCTTATCTTTCAGTGCAAACATATAATCCGCTCACCGGACAAGGCTTCTGTTCCGTACAGGCAGAGGGGTGTCCTGTTCCCATCCGTATTCGGGGACGCACCGCGCTGAGGCCATCCACGTCTTAGATGTCTAGATTTCAGATTTGGCGTCCGACCGGTATCCTGAGTAATCGATTTCCCAAGAGCCCGAGGAGCGAAGGAATGAAAAAGATTGTTCTGACGATTCTGCTTGCGTGCGTTATGGCGGCCGTCACGCAAGTTGCGACACAAGCTCAAACCGCGCCGCAAACTCCGCCTGCAGCCCAGGGTGCCTCACCAGCGGAATCGGCTCCGACCATTAAGGACCCCGCTGAATACAACGCTTACGTAGCTGCCATCCAACAGCAAGATCCCAATGCCAAAGTCAGTGCACTCGAAGCATTTCTCACGCAATATCCGAACAGCGTGATGAAGACGACGGCGCTGGAAGTGCTGATGGGAACCTATCAGCAGACCAACAACCAAGCCAAGACGGTGGACGCGGCGAAGCGCATCGTAACCGCGGATGCATGTAATTTGCGCGCTCTTGCTCTGCTGACATTTTTGTCACGCCAGAGTGTAGCCTCCGGCCTGAATGTGCAGCAGAATCTTGCCGATCTGACGCAGTACGGCAGCAAGGGTGTCGAGTGCTCAAAAACCGCCCCCAAGCCTGCGGTGCTGTCGCAAGCCGATTGGGATACGCTGAAGAAGCAGGTCACGCCGATTTTTGAGGGCGGCTCCGGTTTTGCGGGGTTGCAGAACAAAGATTACGAAACCGCGAAGACCCACCTGAGAGCAGCAGTGGAAGGCCAGCCAGACGATCTTCAGAATGTGTATCCCCTGGCGCTGGCCTATTTAACTCCAAATCCGCGGTCCGATGAGGACACGTTGAATGGACTGTTCTTCATGGCGCGTGCCGTGAATCTCTCGAACGGTAACGCCGACCTGCAAAAATTTCTCGTTCGGACTTACAAGAACTTCCACGGATCAGAAGACGGCGTGAACGATTTGCTTGCCTGCGCCAAGGCGAATCCTTTGCCCACTGCCGACTGCACCTCGAAGATCACAAAATATGTCCCGCCCACTCCTGCGCAGCAGGCGCATGACATCGTAAAGGACAAGACACCTGACCAGATCAAGCAACTCAGCTTCGGCGAATGGGAGTTGGTTCTCTCGGCGGGTACGCCCGAAGATCAAGCGAAGGTTTGGGATGTGATCAAAAACGTTCCGCTGCAAATGGAAGGCAATGTTATCGCGGTGGACGGCAATACGCAGTTGCAGATTGCTGGCAGCGCCGACGATATCGAGGCGAAGCGCACCGACATCACGTTGACCATGGTTGCACCAATCCCTGCTGTCAAAATGCCCAAGGCCGGCGATGTATTTGATTTTCAAGGTACGCCGAACGCCTACACCCCCACACCGTTCATGATGACGATGACCGATGGCAAACTTCTGAAGAAGGCTGGCGCCACGCCGGCTCCGACGAAGAAGCCTCCTGTGCGGAGACGTCCCGTGGCGCGAAAACCGGCCGCACAGTAGAAGAAAGCTCGTTCAGCAAGAATGGCAGCCCCAACGGGCTGCCTTTTTTTCTGAGGGAACTGGACGGACCGTTCTTAGAAAATCGACGAAAAGCTTCACCGCAGAGGGCACAGAGTTACACAGAGGAAAAACACAGAGAGGATTTCCGAGAGAAATGGGGCGAGTAGTACGAGCCTAGCTTAGCTACTCTGTGGAATTGCTCTGTGGAACTCTGTGTCCTCTGTGGTCCAAGGTTCTGGGGTTAAGTCAGGGTAAACAATCTGCGAAACCCCGATTCCTATTCAGCGGGCGATTTTTTTGTCGTAGGCGGCAGGGCGCGCGCTTCGCGGCGGACGCCTGCCGCCTTCGCGAAATTCGCGAACGTCGATCTTCAATTCATCCAGGGTGCGGCTCAGGGTGTTGCGGTGCATGCCCAGTTGGCGCGCGGCGCGGCACTGGTTCCCCTTGTTCTCTTCAAGCACTGTTGCAATGAAGGTGCGCTTAAATTCGCGCACAGCTTCGGAATACAGAATGTTGCTGCGGTACATGTGCTGCACCAGTGTTTCCAATTGATCTTTCACGAGTTCTCTTTTCTATGAGTGCGTTGTTTCTTGCGGCCGCAAAGTTCCAGACGGCGGAGGTCATCACTATTTTGTTTCCGAACGGTTCCCCTGCTGGGCTTTGCGAACGTAATCCAGCCCTTTATAAAACTCGGAGCGCAACTCAGCCGGCGCGACCCAGATCGCTGCGCGCCCCACCACCAAGAAGTATGGTGCGAGCGACGAACCTTGCAGCCAGCGCGAAGTGGGCGTAAACGCCGTCATTCCGACCAGAACAATTGCGATCAGCAAACAACCGCGAACCAGCCCGAGCACGCCGCCGAAAAACCGGTCTACAAAACTCAGGCCCGCTTCCTTCACCATCCAGCGAACGATCTTGCCCAGAATCCCGGCCAGAATCATGATGCCGAGAAAGATCGCAAGGAAAGCGACGATCTCACCCAGCCAGTGCGAACTGATGTAAGCCCCAAAGTGCGCGGCCACCCTGGGATATTGCCAAGCTGCGATCAAATATCCGAAAACCAGGCCCGCCAGCCCGAATGCTTCCTGAAAAAAGCCCGAGCTCGCCGCCTGAACCACAGAAATCACCAATACCAGCAGGATGATCCAATCCGCAACGTTCACTCGGACGCCTCACCGGCCGTCCTAAACATCCAACTCGCGTCCGGTCAACTTGCGGTACGCCTCCACATACTTTTCACTTGTTCTGCGCGCGACCTCGGGCGGGAGCGCGGGAGCAGGCGGCTGCTTGTTCCAGTGGATATCATCGAGATAGTCGCGCACATACTGTTTATCGAAAGACTGCTGCGACGTGCCGGGCGAATACAGCTCAGCCGGCCAGAACCGGGATGAATCCGGCGTGAGAACTTCGTCAGCCAGCGTGATTCCGGCAGCGGTCTTTCCGAACTCGAACTTGGTGTCGGCGATAATGATGCCCTTGCTACGCGCAAAATCCGCGGCCTTCTTATATATCGCGAGGCTCAGATCGCGCAACTGGCGGGCTTCTCCGGGATCGACCAGCCGGCACATCTCCTCGAATGAAATGTTCTCGTCATGGCCGGTCGTTGCCTTCGTCGCAGGCGTGAAGATCGGTTCGGGCAGTTGCTCGGATTCCCGGAGCCCCGCCGGCAACTTGATTCCGCATACGCTGCCGTTGGCTTTGTATTCCTTCCAGCCTGAGCCGGAGAGACATCCGCGCACCACGCACTCCACCGGGAACATTTCCGCGCGCTGTACCAACATGGAGCGTCCGCGAAGCTGATCGGCGTAGGCCTGAATTTCAGCCGGATACTTGCTCACGTCATCGGTGACCAGATGGTTGGCGACCGTGTCCTTCAGGAATGCAAACCAGAACTTCGAAATCTGAGTGAGCACGCGGCCCTTGTGCTGGATTCCGGTGGCCAGAACGTAATCGAAAGCCGAGATGCGGTCGGTGGCGACGAAGAGCAGGCGGTCGGCGCCGACGCTGTAAACGTCCCGGACCTTGCCACTGGCAAAAAGTTCCAAGTCGGGGAAGTCAGTCTGCAAAAGGACGGGATCGAGGGTTTCGGTAGCCATGTAGAAATTGTAGAACTAGAAAGCGTGGTGAATTTTAGCCGCTCAGAAATTTTTGTCAACGACGGAAAATAATAGCCGATTTCGAGAGGACGCGTTTTCCACGGAATAGGTTGACAGAGGGTGGGTGGCGGGAATACGGCGCGGGACGGGGGAAGCGGGGGAAGCGAGAGTGTGGAAATTAGGGCGCTTAGAAACGTGCCTGGCATTCCTGAGCGAAGAAGATCATTTCGGCATGCTGCGATGGTTCTCGCGTCTCAAACCATCATTCGCCATCAGAGTCCCAGTTGATCCATCTTGGGGTCTTCGTAAACGTCATCCTCGCCGGGATAACGAAGCTCGGTATCAAACTTACCGTTTTCCTTTGCCAGTGCCCAAATCAGGCTTTCCCCGGCGGGCAGGATCTTAGGCTGAAGATCGTAGACGCGATCTGCATAAGCGTGCAGGGCATTGATTGGGTTCCATCCCTTCTCTATAAACATTTGGATAAGCTGATCCAGGAACAACGCATTGAGCGCATTGTGGTGCAACACAACGGTATGGCGGACGTTGTGTTTGAGCACCCGGCGAGCAAGGGAGTCGTAGAATTGTGCCCGCTCCCAGATATGCTGTTTGAAGAACTCTCCGTAGGGAGATGGGTCAGCTTTAGGGTTGGCGCCTGCGCGTTTTTCGAGCCTGAGACTTATGGCCCAGTCCGAAGCATCGATCGTTGCTCGTCCAATCCGATACCCATGCTGGTCCAGAAAGGAGCGCACTCCGTCCCGCTTTTCTTGCGTGTCACCTTCCTTGAAATAGGGGAATCGGAACAAGCGTACGAAGTGCGGGTAATCGCGAATTGGAGGTTCGTCCCGAAGGAAGTCCGATTCAAACTGAGCGAGTGTAACGTCGACATTGTTAAAGAACAAATGCGAATACGAATGATTCGCGATGGCGTGGCCCTCTTTGTCCCACGCCGTAATAAGCTCTCGTCCTTCCACGCTGTCCACCCGCTTGCCGTTTACAAACAGCACAGCTTTGAGCCCATGCTTGTCCAGCGCCGCAAGAATGCGATGGTTGATTTCTTGCCACGACAGACCTGCACCCTCGTCTGTCTTCGGGTCATCGAAGGTGAAAGCGATTTCCGGTTGGTTGTGTTCCGAACCAGCTATGGCACTCTTTAACGCAGGAACCAGAACGGCTGCGTACCTGAGTAGGTCTCGACGCTTCATGCTGGAGTGATCCCATAACTTCGAGTCTTAACGCCGTCGCCCCGAAACTCAGTCTCCAAGTGGGACGCCTTAGCCGCTTCTGCTTCAACTTTAGTGATGCTGCCGTTTTCAAGCATTGCATCGATCACTTCGTTCCGCCTGCGAAGAGCGCGATCGGGGTGCTTCGAAGGCGAATACACAGTGGGGCTCCTGATTAGGGCGACTAGCAGAGCAGCTTCTGGAACCGTCAAATCAACAGAAGTCTTATTGAAGTAGAACTTGGAACCCTTCTGCACCCCGATCAGATCGGGCCCAAGATAAACTCGGTTCGCGTAAATCGTAAACAGCTGCTGGCGGGAGAAGTGTCGGTCTAGCTGGATTGCTGTTCGAAGCTCGTCAAAATGACGCTTCAACATTTTTGATGGTAAGCAGAACAAAGTGCGACTGACCACGACTGGAAGACTAACCCGGTGGAGCGGTGGCTTGTCCCGAAAATTGCCCTGGAACAGCTCAGACAGTACACTGAGGTCATTCCCGTTTGCTTCTGCTGCTCTAATTGCATTGCGCAGATTTTCGCCGATCCCATCGTAGGGAACCGCAACGGATCTCCCAAGGCACGGATCGGTGACTTGCGTTACGGTTGCGGGCGCGTACTGCGCGAGAGCACTTATTTCCGGCAGGTCACGGGAATAGAAGTACAACCAACAGAATGTCGTCACAAGAACCAGAACGACAGTTCCCGCGAGGAATAGGGCAACCTTCAGCAAAGTGCGCATGCTGTCGTCAGTTTACGCCGTGCCCCGAACCCCACCGACACCAGTTTTCAGGCGCCTGACTCCTTTAGGATTCTGCCAAGGGCCGTTACTCACAGCGACGTCGGCCAGCGTCGAGACCCGTGGAGGACCCGAATTACCTCAACATGTCCGGATCGAATCCGATAAGGGACGATGTACGGCGTTCCTGCTACGACCAATTCTCTCGTGCCGGGAACGCGTCCAGGGCGGCCAATAGCAGGGAATTCTTCCAATCGTCTTACGGCCCGGACGATCAATTCAACCGTATGTGCAGCGGCAGAGGGGTTGTCGCGGGCAATGTACTCTGCTTCCGCATTCAGGTTGGCGAGGGCGGCCTGAACCCATCTAACGCGCACGTCGGCCGGTCCACTTACGGATCGTCGCCTCTACATCAGCCTCGCTGGCAAACTCGCCTCGATTAGCCTCTGCGATACCCTTCTTGATCTCCGCAATTTGCCAGTCATTCAGAGCGACATACTCGCGAACCGCTTCCGCAGCGATGAAGGAACGGCTGCGGTTCATGGCGGAGGCCAGGCGATCCAACTTCTTTTTCAATTGGTGATCGAGCCGCAAGGTCAAAACTGCAGACCCAGGCATAAAATGACTCCTGAATACATTGTACTACAAATGATTGCCTTGTATGCGGTTGTCCTTACGCCGTGGCCCCGAACCTCACCGAAACCAGCTTCGACACGCCCGGCTCCTGCATGGTGACGCCGTACAGCACCGGAGCGATGCTCATCGTCTTCTTGCTGTGGGTGATGAGGACGAACTGCGTCTGCACGCTCATTTCTTTTACCAGTTCGGTGAAGCGGCCGATGTTGGCTTCGTCGAGTGGCGCGTCCACCTCGTCGAGAATGCAGAACGGGCTCGGCTGATATTGGAAGATGCCGACCAGCAGGGCCAGCGCGGTCATCGCCTTCTCGCCGCCGGAGAGCAGTAGCACATTCTGCAGCCGCTTGCCCGGAGGCGAGGCGATTACGTCGATGCCGCTTTCGTCGCTGTTCTCTTCGTCGGTGAGGCGCATCATGCCCTGGCCACCGCCGAATAGCTTCTTGAATGTGACCTGGAAGTTTTCGTTGATCTTGTGGAACGCCTCTTCGAACTTTTGGCGCGAGAAGACGTCAATTTCCTTGATTGTTGCCGTCGTGTTTTCGATCGACTGGATCAAGTCCTTGCGCTGCGTATCTAGGAAGGACTGCCGCTCTGCGGTCTCTCTGTATTCTTCCAAGGCCATCATGTTGACCGGGCCCATGGCGTCGAGGCGGGCGCGCATTTCCTGTGTGGCCTGCTCTTCCGCGAAAAGTTCGTCGCCTGAGACACGGGGCAGTGTGGTGTCAGCCATCAGATCGGTGCGTGGGACGCCAAGGTCATTGATGCAGGTCTGGGCAAGATGTTCGGCGTCGGATTGCAGTTTGACTGCGGTAGTCGCAAGCTCGGCCTTGCGGTCGCGTGAAGCGTCGAGCAGCTGGCGCGCCTGCTTGAGCATGCCGTCGATTTCCGCAAGCCGGCCGCGCACCTCGTCAGACTCAACTTGCAGCAGCGCGGCGCGAGTTTCGCAGGCGTTGCGCTCGGAATCGAGATCGATCAGCTTACCCGCAATGGAGAGGTTGTCCATTTCGCGTTGCGATTTTTCTGTTGCCGCGGACTCGATATGAGTGACGAGGACAGTAACACGGGCCTGCATCTCGTTCACAAGATGCTCGATTCGTTGCAGCACGGAAGCAGCCGAGCGGTGCCGTTCTTGCAGCGCCGCAACGTTCGCTCTGCGCTCCGACTCCGTCATTGCAGTTTGGCTGCGGTTCTCGCGCAACAGCGCCAGCTGTTCGTGAGCGGCGGCTGCCATCTGTTCCAGTTCTGCACGCCGAGCCTCTGCGACGGCAATTCCTTCCTGCTTTTGGCGTACGACCTCTTCCTGTGTTGTGCGCTCGGATGCGAGCCGCGCAAGTTCCAGTTCGCAAATGTTGCAGCGCTCTCGCACGCGCGCCATTTCGTTGTCGAGCTGGCGAAGTGCGTGGCCGGATGTCATGGCCTGCTTCTCGGATTCTCGCTTGTCGGCTTCGAGCCGCTCCAGCAGGGAAGTGAGGTCTTTGATTTCGTGGCTGAGATTCAGAACGCGCGTTTCTTCGTGACGAAGCGCCTGCTCGAGTTCGTCAACGAGACGCAGCACGTCACGCAGTTCTCGCTTCATCGAGAGCGGACCTTCGGCGCGCTGCCTGCCTCCGGTGACAGTCACGTTGTGAAAGCATTCGCCTGTCTGCGAAAGGAAGAACGCGTCCGGATTTTCCAGTGCCAGATCGCGCGCGAAGCCGGCATCGGGGACGATGTAGCCGTCGCGTAGCTTGGGCAAAATTACTTCGAGCGACTTGCCGAATCCATCGAGCACGCGAATGGTGTGCTTCAGTGGGACAATGGAGGAATTCGGGGGATCGGGCCGGCCTTCTGCAACTGAGAAGGAGAATCGGGCCTGAGAGTCGTC
>WNFZ01002316.1_pt1 | contig 18141 bp, 19 predicted proteins | sample 5400081 | NCBI WGS metagenome assembly WNFZ01 (sample SAMN13153365, study PRJNA577476) | soil metagenome | isolation source: 80 cm soil or saprolite under grassland replicate 1 | place: USA:California | collected 2016-06-15 | reverse complement strand
TGCCGGAAAAACCCAAACAATCCGTACGTCCGGCAAATAATAGAACCGAAGCTGAAGAAACTCGGCCTGAAGAAACCTTAAGCTAATGATCGATACCCGAACGCTGCCAGAATGAAACCTTTGCCCTTGTTTCTGCTCTATATTTTACCCGTCCACCTCTGCATGGCGGAAGACGCACAAGCCGCTCGAATTCGGCAGCAAATTGAGTCTCCGATGACGCAAAAGGTGACATTGAGTGATGGCCAATGGCGAAAGATCCTAACTCCCGGCCAATTTCAGGTCCTGCGCCAAGCCAAAACAGAGGCGCCATACAAAAACGCGTATTGGAATAATCACGAAAAAGGAATTTATCTCTGCGCTGCGTGCGGAAACGAGCTGTTTGGCTCGGACACGAAATTTGAGTCCCGCACTGGCTGGCCCAGTTTCTATGCGCCTCTGGCCAGAGATAAAGTAACTGTAACCACGGATACAAGCGCTGGAATGACACGCGATGAGGTAAGATGCGCGCGTTGTGGGTCCCATCTTGGTCATGTGTTCAATGATGGTCCCGCTCCGACTCATCTTCGCTACTGCCTGAACTCAGTGGCGCTCAAATTTGTAAGGAGATAAATGGGCAGGGAGAAGCCGCTAGCGCGCTAATACCGCAAAGTGAAGATGTCCAAAACGCCGTTCCCCATTCGTCGTACTAGGTGAAGGTGAAACAAAACCAACCATGTGCCCAGCCTGTATAACAACCGCGCTGTTGACGGCAGTTGGAGCAAGTTCAACTGGCGGCTTAGCAGCCTTGGCCCTGAAGAAACTTGGTTGGAAATCCAAACGAAATCATCAAACCGAGGAAACTGGAGGAGAACAAAATGCAAATCGAAACAATGGAACCCGAAAGAACAGATGTTAGCGACATAAGGCACCATAAAATCGTCTCGCAGGCAGAGTGGCTGGTTGCTCGCAAGGATCTGCTGAAACGCGAGAAGGCGCTGACGCACTTGCGCGATGAAATAACCCGGCACCGTCTGGAGCTTCCCTGGGTGAAAGTGGAAAAGGAGTATCTTTTCGACGCCCCAGAAGGAAAGGTCACGTTGGCTGAATTGTTCGACGGCCGGAGCCAACTCTTCATCAAACACTTCATGATGGGGCCCGGCGCGGCGCATCAGTGCGTCGGTTGCTCGCTCGAGGTAGATCATGTTGAAGGCCTGCTTGAGCATCTCGAAAACCACGATGTGACTTATGTGGTCGTTGCCCGTGCGCCGATCAACGAGATTGAGGTTGTGCGCAAAAGGATGGGCTGGCGCTTTCCCTGGGTTTCATCCTACCACAGCGATTTTAATTATGACTTCCACGTCTCTTTCAGACCTGAGGAAGTCGCAGCGGGCCGCGCGCTCTACAATTTCCAAGAAGCGCCGGAATGGGCAGCCGTGATCGAAGACCTTTCCGGCGACAGCGTCTTCTACACGGACGAGTCAGGCCGGATCTTCCATACCTACTCAACTTATGGCCGAGGCGGGGAGCAATTTCTCGGCATTTACGGGTACCTCGACGTCCTGCCGGAAGGACGAAACGAGAACGGGCCCTATCACTCGCTGACAGACTGGGCTCGACCGAGAAACATGTACGGCAAGGATGGGATGGTCGAGGCGAACGGACGCTACCATGCGCCGAGCTGCGGATGCACCGCGCACAAATCGTAATCTCAAGTGCAGCCAGATGAGCAACAAAAGATTACAGCGAACATATCTAGAAAGAGGTTCTTCGCCCGATGCAGAGACGGTCTGTTGTTTTTTCTATTTGGAGAGCGCCTTAGCGTTTGGGCGTCCGCCCTTGATGAAGATTACCCTGCCTCGCTACTCGCAACCACGCCTACCAGTAACAAAGATATGACAATAACGTGTTTCATCCGATACGAAATCGATCCGTACCAGCGGGAAGCTTTCAAAGCGTACGCTGAAAACTGGGGCCGCATCATCCCGCGGTGTGGTGGCCGTCTGGTGGGCTACTTCCTGCCCTACGAGGGCACTAACAATGTTGCCTGGGGACTGATTGCCTTCGACAGCCTTGCATCTTATGAAGCGTACCGAAAAAAGCTGAAAGCCGATGCGGAGGCGCGCAAGAACTTCGAGACAGCGGTAGCTAAACGCATCATCTTTCGCGAAGAACGTACCTTCCTGGAGGCGGTTGACGGCACATTCAATGTCTCCGCCGCACCTGAAGGAGCCAGATGACGCGCAGCCTAATTCTTCCGAGACTTCATGACTCCGATGCCGGACATTGGCAAAGTCGGTGGGAAGCTCGAGACGAGACGCTGCTTCGCGTAATTCAAGATGATTGGGAAACGCCGCACTGCGCCGACTGGGTTGCGAGGCTCGATCAAGAGCTCGCGAACACGGGGCAGGAGACTTTGCTCGTGGCGCACAGCGCTGGATGTGCGCTGGTCGCGCATTGGGCGGTCGGCTGCGCGAGCGGACTCGTTTGCGGAGCGCTCCTGGTTGCACCTAGCGACCCCGAGGTTCCGAGCTTTCCCGCTGGCGCAACAGGGTTTGCGCCGATTCCCCTACTGCGACTTCCATTTCCAAGTATTGTGGTTGCCAGCTCCACCGACCCATTCGTTACTGTCGCGCGGGCGCAAACATTCGCGAGTACGTGGGGTAGTAAGTTCGTAATGATCGGTGAAGCCGGTCACATCAACACTGCTAGCGGTTTCGGCGATTGGCCTGAAGGACTCGCGCTCCTGCGCAATTTTCGCGAAACGCAACGATTGAAGTCTCATGCAGCGCGGCGCGACCTTTCTCTACGTGTTCTATGATGACGACGCTCTCCGATCGTATTCTCACACTCAATCTCATCGGTAACGGATGCCGAACGTTGGTTGATTATGTGGAAAATTTATTGTTCACGCGGATGAGGCGGGATTTTTATTTTGGTCGCAGTCGCGCGCTATTGTTCGTGTTGGCGCTGCTGGTTGCCGCTGTTTCTGCGCGCGCACAGACGAAAATCCGTTCACTTACCGATGTTATTAACGGCCACGCTGTCGGAGGTGTAACGACCGATCTCGTAGGGAATATCTATGTCGCCGACTTTGGCGATACCGTGTGGAAGATCACACCGGAGGGAGAGCGTAGCGTATTTGCCTCGGGCCTTTACGGTGCGTCTGGCAACGCGATCGACCATGAAGGCAACCTCTTGCAATCGAATTTCTACGGCGATTCGATAACCGAGATTGATCGAAAAGGTCAAATGCAGCCGTTTGTCACCAGCGGCCTGAGCGGCCCAGTAGGCATAGCCATCAACAGGCAAACGGGCGATGTCTATGTTGCAAATTGCCGCGGCAATTCGATCGCAAAGATTGCGACGGATGGCACCGTGTCGTCATTCGCAAAAAGTGATCTTTTCAGCTGCCCAAACGGCATCTCCTTCGATCGCGATGGAAATCTTTATGTCGTCAACTTCAGAGACAATAGGATGCTGAAGGTTGATCCGAAAGGCTTTGTCACGCCATTTGCGACAATATCCGAAAAGGGATTAGGGCATTTGTGCTTTAACGTGGATCGCTTCTATGTAACCGCGTTTGAATCGCACGAAATTTACGAGGTAACGTTGGATGGAACCGTTAAGCGCATCCTCGGCAATGGCAAGCGCGGGGTTGTGGATGGAGCGGGCGTAAAGGCGCGGCTCTCTTTCCCTAACGGAATCGCCTATTCTCAGTGGGGGCGCAGGCTTTACATCAACGAGTATGTCAACGACTCAGCCGGTTCACTGCCGCGTCGTACGATCATCCGCGAAATACTGCTTGAGGCAGCCAAGTAGCTGGTTCTACGCGCTGACTGACTACACACCGATAAGAACGAACCAAATACATGAAAGACTTCTGCGCCACGATCAATGGAAAGCAGATGCGCGTGCGGTTCGTTTGGTCTCAGATCACCGCCAGGTCCGCGTATTGGGAACAGGCCTATTCATCAGACTCAGGAAAGGACATGGGAGAGGAACTGGATCATGACATTCACGCGCGCCAAGTAGCGAGGCGCCTATAAGAACACCGCTGGAATGAATAAAAAAAACACTCCTCCCACCAGGACATATCTGCTGTGGCGTGCGTCTCTTCTCACTCTACTGCTTCTTCTTATCAAGGCGATGCCGTTCGCGCTCGGGCAGCAGGAGGACGACAAGAAAGCGTCGGCGCCGGCAGTCAGTTCAACCTCTCAACAGACCTCCACCGAACATGATGGACAACACGATTTTGATTTCGAAATTGGCACCTGGAAAACTCACCTATGGAGCCTCCGCCATCCTTTAACTGACTCCACTGAATGGGTCGAGTCTAAGGGGACTGTGGTTGTCCGGAAGGTTTGGAGTGGCCGCGCCAACCTAGTGGAGTTGATAGCCGAGGGCCCAGCAGGTCCCTTCGAATTTCTAAATCTGCGTCTTTATGATCCCCAAGCTCACCAGTGGAGCGATTATTTTGCCACCAGCAAGGACGGCACCTTCATCAAGCCCATGATCGGCGAGTTTGAGAATGGCCGCGGCGAATTCTTCTTCCAAGAAAAGCTGAATGGACGTGCCATGTTTTTTCGATCCGTCATATCGGATATCACCCCTAATTCTTGTCGTTTCGAAGACGCATTCTCAGACGATGGCGGCAAGAGTTGGAAAGTGAAAGGGATCGCCGTGGACACACGAGTGAAAGATGAATTTCCACAGCAGAATTCCGACGCACCCAAACCCACTCTAAAAAACGCTTCCGCGGAACATGACGGACAACACGATTTTGATTTCGAGATAGGCACTTGGAACACTCACCTGTGGCGCCTCGTGGATCCCTTAACCGGCTCCACGAAGTGGGTCGAATATGAAGGCACTAGCGTCGTCCGAAAAATTTGGAATGGCCGGGCCAATCTCGTGGAGCTCGTGGCCGATGGCCCAGCAGGTCACTTCGAAGGTCTGAACCTGCGTCTATACAATCCGCAATCCCGCCAGTGGAGCCTGAATTTTGCCAACAGCAAAGGCGGTACCCTGAGCCAACCCACGATCGGCGAGTTCAAAAATGGTCGCGGCGAGTTTTTCGATACCGAACCATCTGGCCCTAACGGCCGAACCGTCCTTGTTCGATTTGTTATATCGGACATCACTCCGGGTTCGTGCCGTTTTGAACAGGCATTCTCGGATGATGGAGGCAAGACTTGGGAAGTGAACTGGATCGCCATAGACACGCGCGTGAAAGATGAAGCGGACAAAGCGCACTGAATTTCGTCGCCTGCCACGCAGAGGCTCGCACGACGCGGAGACGATTAATGCAATTTTGGATGCGGGCTTTCTCGCTCACGTCGGATTCTGTGTCGATGGCCAGCCGTATGTTATTCCGACCTTGTACGGCAGAGATGGAGAAAAACTTTACCTGCACGGCTCGGCCGCGAGTCGGATGCTCGGGACACTCGAAACCGGTATCCCTGGGTGCATAGCAGTGACTCTTGTGGATGGCCTGGTTCTCGCGCGGTCCGCCTTTCATCATTCCATGAATTACCGGTCGGTTGTAGCGTTCGGCACTGCGCATAAAATCGACGACCTAGCTCAGAAAATGCGCGCTTTGCGCGTGATTTCTGAACACTTAATGGCCGGCCGTTGGAATGATGTGCGCAACCCGAGCGAAAAGGAGTTGAAGGTAACCGCGGTGCTGGAGTTCTCCATTGAGGAAGCTTCTGCAAAGGTTCGGACCGGCCCGCCTCTCGACGATGAAGAGGACTATGGTCTGTCAGTCTGGGCCGGCATCCTTCCTCTGGGCCTGGAGGCGAAATCGCCTATACGCGATTCTCGACTCACCGATGGCATCGAAGCACCAGAGTACATCTTGCGATCGCGGCATCATGAATCCGCATCAGCACCAATACCATGAAAAACTTCTGCGCCGCGTTCATTGCCAACACATTGATGCTAACGGGTTCACCTTCTGACGCGCACTCCCATGATAGGTTCAGCCCAGAGCCGGCCGCCACCGGCCACACGGGCGCTCACGATTTCGATTTTCTAGTCGGCGAATGGCGGGTGCATCATCATCGCTTGAAACCGAACAGTCGGGAGTGGGTAGATTTCGAGGGCACGTGCAGCAATCGCAAGCTGATGAATGACGCGGCCAACCTGGAAGAACATTCGCTCGACGCGCCCTATGGCGCTTATCGCGCCATCGCGCTACGCGCATACGATTCGAAGACAGACCAATGGGCGATTTGGTGGCTCGACGGACGCTATCCTTCGGGTCCCCTCGATCCACCAGTCAAAGGACGGTTTGAGAACGGCGTCGGTACTTTCTACAGCGATGAAATTCACGATGGCAAACCGACGCGAGTACGGTTCATTTGGTCGAACATCACACCGACATCCGCGCGCTGGGAACAGGCCTATTCGCCAGACGCAGGAAAGACCTGGGAAACGAATTGGACCATGGAATTTCGACGCGCGTTGTGAGCCGAAACTCGGAGCGGTCGTCCAGAGGGCCGTTGCTCGTTGTAGAGGATCAACTCAGAACGCATCAACACAAAAGGGAACTAACCGAATCAACAACTAAAAGGACAATATTATGTCAACCAGCACCACAAACACGATCCGACTTCACCGCGTGCTCCGTGCCGCGCCTGAGAAAATCTATCGCGCGTTCCTCGATGCGGACGCAATGGCCAAATGGCTTCCACCAAATGGATTCACGGGAAAGGTTCACCAGATGGATGCAAAGGTCGGCGGGACCTACAAGATGTCGTTTACCAATTTTACTACCGGCAAGAGCCATTCCTTCGGCGGAACCTATGTCGAGCTGAAGCCACACGAACGCATTCGCTATACAGACAAATTCGACGATCCGAATCTGCCTGGAGAAATGCAGACGACCATAACCCTCAAGAAGGTGTCCTGCGGAACCGAATTGAATGTTGTGCAGGAAGGAGTGCCGGGCGCCATACCTGCCGAGGCTTGCTATCTTGGATGGCAGGAATCGCTCGGCCTTCTATCGAAACTCGTTGAGGCTGAGATTCCAGATTAGACTACAGATTCACCGCCTCATGATTACGCAGGGCTGTAGCCACCGCGCTGTTTGTCATGCCGACGCCCAGCGAAGGCGGATGCGCCGTCTGCGATGCCTGCCGCTAGCGGCAATAGGGGAAGGAGAAGTGACGACAGTTTCATGCGATACGAAATCGCGGGAAAACACGACTGATGCCACAATTTTACTATGGGCTTAACAGGACCGAATTTCTCGTGCGCTTCCGCAATAACGTTTTTCATGATCGCATCAACGGCTGCGCAGACCGCACCCTACGATTCGGCGAAACCGCTACGTAACGCGACGTTGTTTGCGCCAGCCATCATCTCCACCGGCGACTACGAATCGCACTCAACCTTCACGCCTGATGGCCGCGAGATATACTTTCTCAAGATGGCGCCCAATTTCTCACGGTGGACCATTTTCGTTTCGCGCTACAAGGACGGCCGCTGGTCGCAACCGGAGGTCGCGCCGTTCTCCGGCCAATTTCAAGACGCCGATCCCTACATTACCGTTGATGGAAAACACTTCTACTTCATCTCCGATCGCCCCGTGGAGACTGGCGGCGAACGCCAGTCGCATCACGACATTTGGGTCATGGACAAGACGGACTCAGGCTCGCCACAGGACGAGTCCGTCCGACTGGCGGACTGGAGCGCGCCGCGCCATCTTCCAGCGCCGGTCAACAGCGATACGGATAATTTTTATCCGATCGCCTTAAAGAACGGGACTCTCTACTTCGGCTCGCAACGCAAGGATTCCAACGGCCTGGGCGACATCTATCGCGCTGTCCCGCAGAAAGACGGGAGTTATACGGTCGAGAATCTCGGACCCCCTGTTAATACTGGAGCGGGCGAGTACGAAGCTTTCGTTACCGAAGATGAGCAGATGCTGCTGCTCGCAGCCACAAAGCGACCCGACTCTCTTGGTGGTTACGATGTTTACGTCTCGCACAAGCAAGCCGACGGCAAATGGAGTGAGCCGGTCAATCTGGGACCGGAAATCAACTCGCCGGAACGCGAGCTATCGCCCAAACTGACGCCAGATGGCAAATACCTGGTCTGGACGAGTTGCCGTTTGCCAGCGCTCGCTGCCAAACCACCCAAACGCACGACTGACGAAGTGTTGCAGGAGCTGCGCGCACCTGGCAACGGAGTCGGTGACATTTACCTTATCGACGTCTCCGCCGTGCCAGCTTTAAAACCACCCAAGTGAACCACGCGTCAACTTGCATGACCACAAAGAAGCACGGGAATAGCAAAATAATCTACAAGTTCGACGTCGTACCGACTGCACAACAAGTTATTGAGCTCTACAACGATGCAGATCTTCCAAGGCCTACGCACGATTCTCAAAGAATAAGAGCAATGTTCGAAAATTCGAATCTGATTGTAACCGCCTGGGATGGGGACAAGCTGGTAGGTGTTTCTCGTACAATTACAGATTGCGTCTGGTCTAGTTATCTTGCCGATCTAGCCGTTAGTCCTGATTACAAGAAATCTGGAATTGGCAAAAAACTTATCGAGCTTACGAGGGAAAGAATTGGGGAACAATCGATGCTCTTATTACTTTCAGTCCCTACGGCCATGGATTACTACCCTAAGGTAGGGTTTGTAAGAGAGAATAGGGCTTTCATCATGCATAGAACGAAATAGCAAAAGTGCACCAGCTGCTCGTTGGAATGGCTCGCGTGACATCGCTGCAAAGTGGCCTTTTTGCACTTCGCTAACTGGATCTTGTAACCCAAATGATCACTGCCACTTCTAAGCGAGCAAGGTTGCGAGTAAGAGCAGGAATTAAGAAAGGGACCTTAGCGTGATAAGACGACTCAAACCGATTCTATCCGTAGTCTATGCGGCTGCTATGATCCTAGGGATTGCCACGCTGACTCTCGGCGTTGGATTGCTTCGCGCGGGTGATCCGCTAGAGACTCACGCTGACAGCGGTCGGCCAAGCGCCACCCCTGACGGGTCGGCCGCGCAAGGCTCCGCGCCGACCGAGGAAATACGCAGAGAGCTGCTGGAGGCGAGGTCAACTGCTTGGCGCGCCTTCTTTCAGAAGGATCTGACCGTGCTCGAGCGGATCCTGGCGCCGGAGCTCATCGCGATCCAGGAGCAGGTGGAGCGATGGGATAACCGTGCCAGCCTCCTCAAGATGGCGCAATCAATGAAGGAGCGCAACGTACAACTCACGCGTCTGGAATTCCCTCGCACTGAGATTCAGTTGTTCGGCAACACGGCTATTCTTTACTACACCTATGTGATGGAACAGAGGCTCGGCGACCAGGTGACGGTCGACACGGGACGTGGCACGGAGATCTTCGTACGCCGCGACGGCAAGTGGGTCGACGTCGGTTGGCATCTCGACCAGGGCGCGTTTCAGCGCAAGAACGGAGCATGGGTCAGGCTCGGCCAGCCGGTTCCCGAGCCTGGGTCAGTGCCTTCCCAACCGCAGCAGTGATCGTCCGGCCAGATTGGCCGGAATCACCGACCTGAGCTACAAGATTGCAGACAAAGTGGCCTTATGGAGGTTCACTAACTGGACCTTGTGACCCAATTAATCACTGCCACTTCTAAGCGAGCAAGAGTGCGAGTAAGAGTAAGAATACGAGCAGGAATTAAGAAAAGGACCTTAGCGTGATGAGACGCCTCAAACCGATTCTATACGCAGGCGCGATTGTCGGCGTCCTCGACATCACTGCGGCGTGCATCAATGCACGCGTTGTAGCGGGTTTTACGCCTGCGCGCGTACTGAAAGGCGTCGCCGGCGGTTTGCTGGGACGGAGCGCACTTGAAGGAGGATTCGGCACAGCTGCCCTCGGCCTCGCGATGCATTTTACGATGGCGCTGACGGTGGCGACGATTTTCTACGTACTGAGCCGGCGGTTTTCCCGACCCAGGAACATTTTGGGAGTCGTGGCTGTGGGGTTGCTTTATGGGGCGGCCGTTTTTGCGGTCAATAACTTCGCTACGGCGCCGTTCATGTCGTGGGTTCGCAGTCTCTACCTGCATACGCCGATCTTATTCAAGCCCCCAATGGGCTGGTCGCAATTGGTCATTCACCTGTTCTGCGTAGGCCTGCCCATTGCGCTGGTGATGCATCGTTACGCTCCAGCGGCAGCGCGCATTGATCGATAAAATGTAGCAACTTCGCCTCGGATCGTCCTCCACTCCGTGTCCAAAGTGGACTTATCGAATCTCGCCGACTGGACATTGTAAAGAAAGCCACGATCGAGAACTTGGCTGAAGCATTCGCTGTAGCCATGAATCCGAAGACGGTTGGTTTGATTGTAGCCGAAGAGATAGCCGCGGCTGATCTGATGGGTACCGCCGAAGTTTTTTCACGGGCAACAATTCGAAGAGGGGATCAGCCGGAAGCGCGTGAATCCCCTTGTTACCGAGTGATGACTATTGGTATCAACGCAGAACCGTGCGTCACAGAATGCGGTATCGTGATCAGGCCGCATGTTGACCTCGAAGGGGCTCCGCCGCTTGATACTGTATTTGTTTGCAGCAGCAGCGGACGCCACGGTGAAAAACTCAGCAGGAGGCTGATAAAATGGCTAAAGCAGCGGGCACCGAATACGCGACGCATCGCAGCTCTTGGGAGAGGTATCTACGCACTTGCAGCAACCGGGCTCCTGGATGGGCGCCAGGCGGTGATCCATTGGCGGTTCGCGAAAGATGTGGCTTCGCGATTTCCCAAGCTCCGTGTTAATCCCAACAATCTCTTTGTCAAAGACGGCCCTTTCTATACATGTGCGGGGGGCACCTCAGCCGTCGATTTCGCGCTTGGCTTGGTTGAGGATGATTACGGTCGTCATGTCGCGCTGGCCTTAGCGCGCGAACTGGTTGTTCACGTTAAGAGGTCAGGCGAACAGGAACAGTGTTCTGAGGTCCTGAAATTTCAGATCCAATCGTCTGACCGTTTCGCTGATCTTCCTGCGTGGATCTTTTCTCATCTCAGCGACGATCTTTCCATAGACGCTCTCGCCCAAAGAGCGGCCATGTCCCGCCGTAACTTCACTCGTTTGTTCCATGAAGCCTTTGGCAAAACCCCTGCTCAATTTGTTGCGGAAGCGCGCATTGCGGAAGCCCAGCAACGATTGTTAATTCCTCGCAATAGTATTGAGAGTATTGCTCAATCTCTCGGATTCCGAAGCGCGGATGTTTTCAGTGTGGCTTTCGAGCGGTTCACGGGCATCCGACCGCGCATCTACCGCGCACTGAGGCGAGCTCCGAAAGGCAATGGTTCGGCCAATGTGGAGCCTCCCAAATCTACTGCGCGCGCAAGATCGAGTGTATTGCGCGCTGCCTAAAGACCTATCATAAATTCGCAGCGCCGCGGCCATGGCGGAGATTGCCCGCCGCGGCGGGTTGTCGGGCGTGCTGCCGAGACAACAATGCCGACAAAGCGTCTACAACGTCTATGAAGACGCGTTGGATCCTCATTGGTGCTGAGAGATCCCTAGCCGTCTGCGCAGCTCGGGATGACAAAGAGGCAGCCCGAACAGGCTGCCTCTTCTGTAACCTAACTAACGGAGAAAGTTTAGAACCTTTTCTTTAGCCCAACGTACCAGAACCGGCCTTTGATCGTGGTCAGCGACTCGTCATAGCCGTTCTCGAAGTTGCCGGCCACGAACGGCGGATCTTCGTCGAGCACGTTCTGCATACCGAGCGTGACCGTCGTATTGTTGAGCCACCATTTCCAATTGCTGCAACCGTATTCGGCCGTGGACACTGGGACGACATTCTTTTCCTTGCCATCCTTCATCTTCACGCTTTTGCCGCCATCCTTGGCAAAGCCAGGCACTTCGGCTGGAGCCGGCGCCGGGAAGTTGAAGGTGTAGTTTAAGAGCAGGTCGAACGTAACCCAAGTGTCCACTTTTCGCGCAAATGGAGAATCCAAGCCAGTGGCGGGATCCGTTCGCGGCGTATGGGGATTGCTGCCGACCAGGTCGATATTGTCATCTTCATACTGGGCGATCCAATGGACCACCGCGCCGACATCGAGTCCACCCATCCATGTATCAGCCGGGCCATCGTAGAAGATACTAAAGTTGGCCCGATTTCGTGGCAGTGAATTGGTCAAAGTGAATGACGTTGACAAAAACTCACCTGCGATACCGAAGCTGTCTTCACCGGGTACCGGTTGAAATACGGCCTTGGACAACCAAGTGCCGTTGACCGTGGTCGTTAGCCTTCCAAAATCCCCGTGGCCGAAGATCGATGAATCCAGGATATAGATCGCTTCGTAGTCGAGACCTTCCATGACTATGCCAGAAAGGTTCGAGAAGGGGTCAAGGACCAGGTTGATTGGGCCAAGCTCACCAGGAATAGTACTCGGCCCACGTTGCACCAGGTCAGTGCCGGTAAAGTTTTGGATGATGAACTGCGCGCCGAGGAGCGCCACGATATCGCGCATGTCAATGTGCCACCAATCCGCGCTAACTGTCAGGCCCTTGAGCCATTTCGGGCTGTAAACAGCCCCGTAGGTCCATTCGTAGGCAACTTCCGGATGCAGGAAGGGGTTCCCAGACTGACGTTCCTCGATCTGCGGGTCAGTCTGAGACGAAAACGGATCGACCACCAGCGGGAAGCTCTGTGCGCCTGCAGGATTAAGCTCAAGCACTGATGGGGCGTGAAACGCTTCGGTGTAACTCCCACGCAAGGTCAGCGCGCCGATATACTTCGGGTCAAGCGGCTGCCAGCGTACAGATACCTTTGGTTTCTGCGCGTTATACCTGGTGTGCGCCTTTGGCGTATTCGTGCTCAGAACCTCAGAAGTGTTCTGGCTGAACCACTGTTCGCGCTCGGCGAAGTCAACCTCGAAGCTGTAGAAGCCGGGGAAGTTCCATGTGGGACTGGTGAAGGGTACCCGCACTTCCTCGTAGATCGACCACACATCCCGGTTCACCCGCGCGCCTTCCCGGTCGGTAGAGCCAATCGAGCTAAACGTCGTGTTCAGCGAGTCAGGTTTGAGATCCCATCTCTCACCGTAGTACTCGCCGCCGATCGCGAAGGAGACTGGCCCCGCAGGAAGATTAAACAGGTCGCCGTTAATAGTGGCGTAAGCCAACGGCTGCTCCCAGGTAGCGGTGCTATGCAGGTTGACATAAACCCGGCTTTTTGCCGCATTCGAGTTGGTGCTGAAGAAGCCCCCGAAAGGATTAAACGCTGTGGCTGGGTTCGTGTCCAGCAACGCGTCGCGCAGCCCGGGCTGGCTGACGTTGCCCAGGGACAACTGCAAGCCCTCGTTGCGAGCGTAACGAAACCCAGTTTCCCAGTTCCACGTCTTGAAATAGTCGCCAAATTCCCCCATCTCGCCTTTCAACCCCACGTCGAACAAGTAATCCCAGTAGGTAAGCTTGATGCTTCTCACGCCGGTGTCGTTAATAGCGCGAAACCGGACGCCGGTAGTCACCGGGACTAACTCCCCACTGGGCGATATCCAGTTCGTGTCCGCTACCGTGAACGGATTAAACGGATTTTGAATTGGGACACTAACCCCACCCGAACTACCACTAACGCCAACGGCCTGCCCGGGGTTCTTAAACGGGTCAGGCAGGAACGGCACGGCAGCGGCCGATGAATCGAAGAACGACCTCGCCACCTTGAAATCCGCAAATATGGTCAGGTATTTGTCGCAAATATCGCGTGTGAACGAACCATAGAACACCTGGCGATCTGCCGGAGGCAGCGCTGGCGTGACAGCCGCGAAGTTATAGGCTTGGTAGTCCCCATCCCCCAACACAGAATTCTGGATTCCAGGGACGTCCCCCGGGAGGGTATAAAACGGAGAAGTCGCGGCGTTAGGAGCCGAATGCGGCTTCGGCGAGTTCGTGCTGAAAAACAACTTGGGAATCAACCGGAAAGTCTGCACTCTGCCAGGGAAATTGCTGCTGCGTGGGTCGAATCCTCCAAAGGGTCGGAAATTCGCGTTGGCCGAAATATCGCGGTCACGGCTGAAGACGCCGCCGGTTCGCTGGTAGAAATCGGCAATCACGACGATGTCGGTCTTGTCATCGCCCGTGCCGGCTTTCAACCACGCTTCCCATTCACCCATGTCGTTGGACGCTCCAAGGTTCGTGTTCCCGTAAGTGCCACCGATCTCCAAGCCACGGAATTTGTGGATCAAGAAGAAGTTGACCACGCCCGCCACGGCATCCGCTCCGTACACAGCCGAAGCGCCGTCCTTCAGGATATCGATGTGATCGATCATGGAGAAGGGAATCAACTGGATGTCGTAGCCGCCAAACAGTGCAGCTTGCGCGATGCGTTTTCCATCGATGAGAATCAGGGTCTCTTTTGGCAAAATGCCGCGCAGGTTCAGTTGCACGGTACCGTCGCCGCCATTGCTCATGTTTTGGTTCACTGTGCCGCCCGCTTCCTGCGGGATAAAGGTAGTGAGGTCCGTTGCGTTGCGGATGCCCAGTTTCTCGATGTCCTGCGGACGATAGGTGTCCACCGGGTTCGGCCCGGTCTCTTCCGCTGTGGGAATGTTCGAACCGGTCACGATCACGCGCTCGACTTCAGCCTGGGGCGCCGGGGCGCTCGGCTCAGCCGGAACGGCCGGTGCCGGCAACTGAGCGAATGTGTTTGATAAGAAAATCAATCCAGTAGCCGTCGTACCGACGCTGACCGGAAAACTGATGCGGATGAATTTGGTCAATATTTCTTTGATCATTGTTTCTCCTTAGGGTGTTGTTTCGTTAGATGCGGTTGTACGCGCACGAAACCGGGTATAACTCGGGACAGAGTTTTTGCCCTAGGCCAAAGAAACGAGGGTTTGGGCAACCCCCGTAGTTGAGGATTCTCGATCGAGCAGAGTACGTGCTCGCGTGATAGTGACCGCTGTTTCGGCAGGGCTATGTATTAAGAGTCAGACGCGCACTGCGTTAACTAGCTCACGTCTGCTTTCGCACCTCGAACCTGAAGTTGCGATCAAAATTAGCTATCGTCCGGCGTGCGCTGCTGCCACCTGTCGCGACAGATCGCGCGACGGCCTAACATGTTCCTATATCTGCAAGTTCGAATCGAATCAGATGACTCCGCTATGGAGCGCGAGCGAATACTAAGACATGTCTAATGTTGATTTGGTAAGCTCTACCAGCTCGCTTATCGACCCATTAGGAAATTTTTCTTTCACCATAAACCGCGGAGCCTTTTTTGTTATGAATGCCTCATAGGTTTCAGTGTGACCGCGTTTATCAATCCGGTATAACACACGCACCGTCTCAAACGATCCGGCAGGGACGGCGATCGTCTCGCTTTCGCCGATTCGCACGCTAACAGGCGAGTTCCCGGTACCGGGGTCATAGACATGAAATCTGAACTCTTGTCCCTCGACATATTCTTTGAGCGCCGCGACGGCTGCCCAGTCTATGCGCTGATCCACGGTGTCGTCAGGAATCGCCTCGTCCACTTCACGTCTCTTGGAGGGTTCTTTCCGCGGGATTACGAACCCAGTCACTCGATTGCTCCGATAGGAGAGCTCGAACGCGGTGCGTGCCGCGTTGCCTTGCCCGAAACTGAGCTTTGCCGACACTGGAGCAAACGTCGGCGAGGCGACGGCCTCCCAGGATTGGCTGAAACTTCCGGTGACAAGGTTTGAGAACACATAGTTTCCCGAATCGGCGGCCCTGCGAATTTGAATCTGGCTTCGGCCAACCTCCATACCGTCCGCCAACGTTCGGAAGGAAAAGGATCCCGGTTGAAGCCTTGTGGCATCAAGGTCGGGTCGCGCATCCTGTCCACAGGCTATCGTCAAGGCAAGATACACAATGGCGAAGAAGCTCATTACGTTTTTCACTATGTTCATGGCAGCAAGCTCCAGCAACTAAGTAGCCTTATTTATCGTGAGTTATCTTTGATCAGTGAACCAGAAAGTCTCGCGCTGTTTCCGTTCAACACCTTTCTGCTGCGCCAGTCGCTGGCAAGAAGGCGGTGTAGCAGTTGCTTTGCAGTGCGGGTAAAGCCTGAAAATAATGCTTCCAAAGCTTGCTGTGAACCGCTGAACTCACATAGAGCTATGGAACCGAGTGAAGCTCTCAGCACGGCGGCGCAGATCGCGGTTGCGCTCGCTGGATTTGCAGGTGTTGTCGTGGTTTTCCGGCGCGAATCCGTGCATGAGTGGTCGCCGATCGACAAGTACCGCCTCCGGCTACTTCTAATGAATTCAATTCTGCCACTCGCATTTTGCACGGTTGGGATGCTTCTGCTGACGGTTAAGCCCGTTCTACCCGGAATCTGGAGGTGGTGCAGCGGGTTGATGTTGGTAATTGTTTTGCCCTTCGCACTAACGACAACCAAGGGTTTTCGCCGATTAGATCCGCACCAGTTACAAAGTGTGCGCGGTACAGGATTTGGTTTTTATCTGTTCGGGATCCTGGGAATCGGCGCGGTGCTACTGCAGTTCTGCAACATCGCAATACTTAACACGTTCTGGCCGTTCTTCACCGGCATCATCGTGCACCTGCTAGCCGCTATGTTTCAGTTTGCGCGGATCATTCTGCTTCCGCCGGAGCAGCAACAGAGCGATCAAGATTAGAATTCGCGCTGCAGCAGCTGCAACTATCGGCAGTGCTCCAACGGTGCAACCTGCTTCTATGCTTGCGGGGATTGACCACTGTCAGGTTTCTCGCCAAGGCTTTGCAACAGTGATGGCAACAAGGCAGCTAGCCCCTGCTGATGATCCGCCGTGGGATCCACTTTTCCGGTTGGCGTTAGTTTGTCAACGATCTTTGGCAGGTATTCAGCCAGGAACTGCGAGGCGAGATTGGGGTCCACTCCCATTTTAGTTGCGATCGCACGAACTTGATCGGAACCAAGCGCTTCTTGAATTTGATTGCTGGAAACGGGTTGGTTTTCCCCCATGCCAACCCAGGACGAAAATGCGTCGCCCTCGCCGCTCTGGGAAAATCTGTTGGCCAGGCCTTGCAGACCTCCGCTCTGCGCGAGGAGACCGCTGAGAATCCCCAAGAGCTGATTGCCTTCGTCACCCCCGGAAGGCTTCTGAGCTCCACTTACTGCGCTGAGTATCGAATCAAGGAATCCCATAATTTTATTGCTCTTTTAGTTTGCGTTTATGTTTCGAATAAAGATTAAAGACGCCCCAATCTCCCGGGAAAGTATCGGAGCGGAGTAAACATAAACAAGTCAAATTCAGGAGCCAGCGCCCACTCATTTTACTCGTCAGATCCGTTACCGTGAACTGTAAACTCCACTTGCTCAGTTTCGTGAAGGCGGCCGTAATCCACCGTGAGCCGACCGCCGCCATGTTCGGTATACATCTCGACGAAACGTTCGCCGAAACGGACATCTCGCCAGCTGTAATCCTTTTGTGTTTGAACTGCGGCCGCAATGACTGGATCGATTCCAACCACTGAGACAATAAAGAGGACCCGGCTGGATTCGAGCGATTCGGGGGTTGCGCCAAAGAGGGGACTCGTTTCATCGATCGTGTGTCGCAAAGATAAGGCCGCCGGGAACACCGTGAGCCGGTCGAAATGTAGTTTCAACACGTAGAAGTACCTGAAATCGCCGCCCTCGAGCAACGGTTCATCGCGCGAAAACATGATCCGAAATTCCGCTTCGACCATGCTATGTTGATTTTCATTTCCTACGCGCACCATCAGCGTTGGCTTTCCATTTAACGGTGCGATCACGATTGAGTTGCTGAAAACGACTCGCGCACTCGGTCGCGAGAACCGGACAAAGATGAGCCCAGTCATCACCGCGAGCAGAAAGATGCCACTCATAATTTCAATGGTCGTGACGACGTGGCCATAGAGCGTTTGCGGATACATATGGCCGTAGCCCACGGTGGCCAGCGTTTGCACACTGAAAAAGAAGCAATCAAAAAACCAATGCCCACCGGTGCTGCCAGCGATGCTGCCTTGCTGGAAACTGTAAAGCGCGGCGAAAAGAAGATTGAGCGCGATATAAAGCGTGCCGACGAACACGGCAAACTGTGGCCACCGTAAACCAAGCAACCAGCGATAAACGTCGCGCCATCTCCATGCGTCGGTATTGACTTTCACGAACTCGATCTGGCCTGCGCGGACGGAATGAAACGCGCGTGATTTTACGCTTCGTCTGCGGACTTCCGCCAAAGAAACAGGA
>WNFZ01002308.1_pt1 | contig 18165 bp, 19 predicted proteins | sample 5400081 | NCBI WGS metagenome assembly WNFZ01 (sample SAMN13153365, study PRJNA577476) | soil metagenome | isolation source: 80 cm soil or saprolite under grassland replicate 1 | place: USA:California | collected 2016-06-15 | reverse complement strand
GCTCAGAGTCAGGCTTAAGCCTGAGGGCGCGCAGGCGCTGTTGCCAGCGGAGCCGGCTCGACCTCACCCAGGTTCGTGTGGCGTCCTAGCGCGATCAGGCGGCGCAGTATCAACCAGCGCGTCTGGCCCACGACGATCTGGCGAAAGGAAGGCCAGTCGTCGGCAATCCACACTCCGAAATACGCCTTTGCACTCTGCAAGTACATGGGTGGCTCCCTCTGGACCGGATGATCGTTGCACCTGAAACGAGCTTCGTCAAGACCGCGGCGATACGGGGTAGGAACACACCCGTCGGATCATTCCCAAGGCACGGCGCAGCGGACACCAAAGTTGCCGCCCATGCCGCGGCTTTACTGTTCCTACGTCTCGGTCAGTCTTGGAGTTCTCAGCCGCTGCTCGAAGAAGCGCTGCTCGGCTTCCGAGTGGACGAGTTCGAGTGCGCGCTCATAGGCCGCGCGCGCGTCGTCGATGCGATCCAACCGGCGCAACAGCTCCGCTCGCGTTGCATGCAAGTAGTGGTACTGGTCGAGCTCGAGGCGGTCGACCAACTTGAGCGCGGCCTCGACGTTGCCGGCTTCCGCGGTGGATAGTGGACGACCGGGCCGGGCGAGTAGATGTACCACTGCCATGTCCTCGAACACCACCCGATGGGCATGCAGAGACGTCCCTCCGCTGAGCCGTTTTTGGCTTATTTCTGCGGTTTTGGTGGTCGTCGAGGTTCTGAGCGCGCGCCCTGGTGATGTCCGGGTGGTGTCGAGATCCGCTGTCTGCGCAGGCAACATCGCCCGAGCTTGTCGGACGACTTGGTTCGCAGCTGCGGCAAGCAACAACAACCTCGTCATGGTCGGTCGGTTCGGCGAGGCACTCGATCAGGCAAACGCGCTCCTCCCCTTGCTCCGGGCGAGCGGCGAGCGCCTTCAGATCTGTCACGTGCTTAAGGCTCAGGCCGCGGCGCTCGCCGAACGCGGCGTCGACGCCAGCTCGCAGGCCTACGAGGCGCTGCAGATTGCCCACGACACCCAGGATCCTGTCCTGCTCATGTACGCAGCATGGGGAGCCGCACCGGCAAGGGTCGCAGTCGGAGCCACGGATGCCGCGCACGACCTGCTCGACGAAGTTGCGGCGGCGCGAGTTCACCACGACAGCCGATATGCAGAGGTGCTCCCGGCGCTTGCGCGCGCCGCCCATTCGCTCTCGGATCGAGATCTGGTCGACCGCCTCGCCGACGGTGTCCCCGACACGCTGCCCGGTCAGCAACACGCGCTCATCACAGTCGGGGCGATCCACGCCGAGGCGGCTGGCGATCACGTGAAGGCGGCGAGGCTATATGCCGACGCCGCCAAGCATTGGGATGGGTTCGCGAACGTTCTCGAACAAGCGTATGCCCTGCTCGGCCAGGGCCGCTGTCTCGCCTTGATCGGCGATCGGAGCGCAAATCAGCCGCTCCGAAAGGGCCGCGCCCTCTTCGACCAGATGGGCGCGAGCCCCCGCATCGCCGAGTGTGACCGCCTGATCGCTGAAGCAGCTTTTAGCTCTTAGACAAGAGAGCGGACACGACTCCGACGTACGCGCGTCCGCATTCGCGGCGGTCGATGTCCAGGCAGTGAATGTCGACCAGATCATCCCGCTGTGGACGATCCGAAGCCAGAGGCCGGCAGCCCGAACGTCGATCCTCCGGGAGCGGGCACTCCGCCGCAGAACCCCTACATGCCGACCCGTGACATCGGGGCGCCGCAATTCGTGGCCGCGCATCCGACCTGGGACGGCCGGGGTGTCAAGATCGGCATCCTCGACACGGGCATCGATCTCTTGACGCCCGAGCTCCAGACTGCGAAGACGCAGGCGGGGCGTCGGTGAAGAAGATCGTCGACTGGGTCACCTACACCGATCCATTCCGACGACGACGATCCGACCTGGGTCAACATGGCCGATCAGGTCAGCGGTGCGACCTTCACGTACAAGGGCGTCAGCTACACGGCGGCCGCGACGTACCGCATCGGCCTGTTCGACGAGCGTGATCCGCGTCTCGGCGGGGAACTCGGAAACGGCGTCAATCGCGACGGGAACCCGGCCGGCGCGAGCGGGATCTTCGCCGTCCTGTGGGACGCCGCCGCCAACAACGTCTACGTCGACGCGAACCAGGACCACTCGTTCGCCGACCAGCCGGCGATGACTGATTACAAGACCAATTACGACGTCGGCACCTTCGGAACGGACAATCCCGCGACCGCAGTCCGCGAGACCGTCCCGTTCGTGGTTCAGACCGACGGCCAGAACAAGGTCGTCAACATCGGCATCGTCTCTGGCGCGCACGGCACGCATGTGGCCGGCATCGCGGCGGGGAAGAACTTTTTCGGCGGCACGTTCGACGGAGCGGCCCCGGAGGCACAGATCGTTTCGATCCGCGTCTGTCTGTTCATCGCTGGGTGCACCTCCCATGCCCTGATCGAGGGCATGATCTACGCGGAGAAGCAGGCGGCCGTCGACGTGATCAACATGTCCATCGGCGGTCTACCCGCCCTAGGAGTTCGTCTCCTCTCCGAATCCAGCCGCAGGCCTCTGGAAGGTCCTCGTCGATCCGTACGCGGTCCCCGCAGGGAGCACCGCGTACGACTATGTCGACGTGGTCGCCAACCCGGCCTTCGGCTCGGTGACCGTCACGGATCCATCCACGTTGCACAACCACGGTGACACGTGGAGAGCTCCGGCGTCAGTAACGGCCAACGCTGTGCCCGCTTCCGGCCGCTTCCTGCGCGGATTCGTGCAGGTGAAGTCCGGCAGTTCGATCCTCGGCCAGGCGCAGGTCTCGCTGAAGAACGTCACCACGCCGTAACAGGCGCGACGGCTCGACTCCAGCGGTGACGCTTCTGCTCCTTCTTGCGCTGACTCCTTCCGTGGGTGCAGCGCCGGCGCGGATGGCGTCGCTCCGGATCGTTCACTTGAAGCCGCTGACCGTTGCGGGTCGTTCGTTCAAGCCGAACGAGAAGGTGAAGCTGATCGCAACGTCCGAGGGCGTCGTGATCAGGGTTGTCCGCGCCGATGGGCGGGGTCGGTTCACGGCCAGGCTGGCGCTCGTCTCCGTGAAATGCCTCGGTACGGTCGTCCAGGCGTTCGGGGCTCGGGGAAGCCGCGGGTACACGAGCCTCGACGCGCTCGACTGCATTCCCTGAGCCGCATGGCCCCCTTTTGGGGGAGTCTTCTCGCATTTTGCAGGAGATTTCGGCGGGTACGAAGATAGAGCTGACTTGACATCGCAACGGATATCGCACACGATTCGTTGATCCGAGACGGGGTCTCAGGCGGCTCGCCTGCCGGTGGGCGCTGTCAAATATGGCGTGTTTTGAAAGGGGAGATTGATGCTTAGACGGAGAGCGTCGCTGCTGCTCGGCTTCGCGGCTGTCCTGCTCGTCCTTGCGCTCGGCGCCTCGGCCGGCGCGACGACTTTGCCCGGAGGCTCTTCGAACGAGAGCTTCCAGGCCTGGTTCGTCCAGTTCAAGACTCCGCCTGAAGCCAAGGGTGGGAGCAAGGCCGCGCTGGTAGCTGACCGGACGGCGTTCTTCAAGAATGCTGCGAACCAGGGACTCTCGGTTACGCAGCGCCGTTCATTCGACAACCTCTGGAACGGCGTCTCCGTGAACGTCCCAGCCGCGCAGGCTGGGGCTCTCGCCGCCGTGCCAGGCGTCACGGCCGTGTATCCGGTCCACACCGTCTCGCTTCCGCCGCCCGGTACCGGTGGCGGCGCTGAGATCGACTTGAAAAACGCGGTCGGCCAGACCGGCGCCGACGTCGCGCAGAACGAACTCGGTTTTGACGGATCCGGAGTGACGATCGCGATCATGGACAGCGGTCTGGACTACACGCTGCCCGAGTTCGGCGGCTGTTTCGGGCCGGCCTGCAAGGTTCGCGGCGGCTTCGACCTTGTCGGCGACGCCTACAACGCGACGTCGACGAGCCCGGCGTTCCAGCCCGTCCCGCATCCGGATCCCGATCCTGCCCCCTGCGACCCGAACTTCGCCGACGCGCAGGAGGCAGCCGGCGCAGGCACCTCGGACGCCGCGCACGGCACGCACGTCGCAGGCATCGCCGCTGCCGACGGACGTGGCCACACGGCCGAGGGCCAGGTCATCGGCGTCGCCCCGGGCGCGAAGCTGCTCGCGTATCGCGTGTTCGGCTGCAACGGCTCGACGGACACCGACGTGATGATCGACGCAATGGAGATGGCCCTCGCGGATCACGCCGACGTCCTCAACATGAGCATCGGCTCCGCGTTCGGCAACTGGCCTCAATCGCCGGAAGCCGTCGCCTCCGACAACCTCGTCGACGAGGGCATGGTTGTTGTCGCGTCGATCGGCAACAGCGGTGCGAACGGCGGCCAGCTCTGGTCTGCCGGCTCGCCCGGCGTCGGCGGTAAGGTCATCGGCGTCGCGTCCTTCGACAACACGAAGGCGACGCTGCCAGCGTTCCGCGCCGGCGGCACGCTCTACGGCTACAACCGAGCATCGGCAGCACCGCTCCCGCCGCTCACGGGTAGCTTGCCGATCCAGTTCAGCGCCGCGCCTCCGCCGGTTCCGACGACGACGACCACCCCGCCCGTGGACGACGGCTGTGTCGCGTACTCGGCCGGAAGCCTGACCGGCAAGGCCGTCTTCATCCGGCGAGGCACGTGCGGGTTCTACAACAAGGCCATCAACGCGCAGAACGCGGGGGCGGCAGCAGTGATCCTGTACAACAACCAGCCGGGATCGTTCAGCCCGACGGTCGCGATTCCCGCCGGATCGCCGCCAGGGACACCGCCGGTGACGATCCCCGTGGAGGCGATCACCGCGGCCGATGCGAGGGCGATCTTCGATTCCGGCGCGACGACGCTGGAGTGGACGGATCAGGTCGTGGAGTCGCCTATTGCCACGGCCAACCTCGTCAGCAGCTTCAGCTCGTTCGGGACCGACGCCGAGCTCAGGCTCAAGCCGGACATCGGCGCACCCGGCGGGCAGATCTACTCAACGTGGCCGCACCAGCAGTTCGGGGGTCACAACACGATCGGCGGAACCTCGATGGCCTCGCCCCACGTCGCCGGGCTCGCGGCGCTGATCCTGGACGCGAAGGACAAGAACATCACGCCGTCCGCGATCCGCACGGTGCTGATGAACACGGCGTCACCGCGGGGCGTCAACATCGCCCCCGCGCTTGGACTGGAGCCCACGTGGCGGCAGGGTGCGGGCCTGGCCTACGTGCCCAGCGCGATCCTGACGACCTCGTCGGTTACTCCGTCGAAGATCGCGCTCGGTGAAGGGACAGGCGGTACGGCCGAGCTCACGATCACGAACAGCGGCCCGGCGGCCATGACGTACGACCTCTCCGCGGTCTCGACGGTCGCGACCGGTCCGTCGATCGTGCCGTTGAATCCGCTGCTGTACCCGTTCGTGTTCTCGTACCTCGGGGGGACGAACTCGGCGACCTTAAGTTCGCCGAGCATCACCGTCCCGGCGGGCGGGACCAAAACGGTGAACGTGACAATCGGGGCGAACGCCGGTCTCCGTGACAAGAGCCTGTACGGCGGCTACGTCGTGCTGACGCCACAGGGCGGCGGCACGGTCCTGCGTGTTCCATACGTCGGCTTCTTCGGCGACTACCAGTCGCTGCCCGTGATCACGAATGCCGGTTGCGGCCTTCCGACACTGGCACGGTTCGGTTCCAGCACCGACGCATTCCAGTGTGGCACGGGCACGCCGGTCCCGGGCGTCCGGGCCCAGCCCTCCGGCGGGGTCTGGGAGCAGCCCAAGCAGGATCCGATCATCGTGTTCTTCCACCTCAACCACCAGGCGAGGAACTACACGCTGTCGCTTCTCGACGCAGCGAGCGGACAGCCGGTCACGGTCGGCGGCCGGATCGCTGTGGTCGACAGCGTCGACCGGGTCTCGCGCAATAGTGCGGCGAACACGTTCTTCGCCTCGGTCTGGGACGGCACGCTCGCGTTCCGGACGGGAAGCGGGCAGTTTCTGCGCAAGGCGGCGCCCGGCGGCGTCTACAAGCTGAAGCTGACGATCACGAAAGCACAGGCGTTCAACGACACGGGTGCGGCAGAGACCGAGTCGTGGACGTCGCCCGCCTTCACTCTGCGGGACGGCTAGACCCGAGACGTACCACTGCAAGAGAAGGGCCCCGCTCTCGCGGGGCCCTTCTCATTTCAGCGTGCCTGTTCCCGGCTAGCGGCGTCGCGTGGTACGGCGCTTCGCCGTGCTGCGCTTCGCGGTGCTGCGCTTGGCTGTGCTGCGCTTCCGCGTAGCGGTCTTGCGCTTGGCGGTGCCGCGCTTGGCGGTGCCGCGCTTGGCTGTGCTGCGCTTCCGCGTGGCGGTCTTGCGCTTGGCGGTGCCGCGCTTGGCTGTACTGCGCTTCCGCGTGGCGGTCTTGCGCTTGGCGGTGCCGCGCTTGGCTGTGCTGCGCTTCCGCGTGACGGTCTTGCGCTTGGCTGTGCTGCGCTTTTTGGCTGTGCCGCGCTTAGCCGTGCTGCGCTTCTTGGCCGTGCTGCGCTTGGCGGTGCTGCGCTTGGCGGTGCTGCGCTTCTTGGCCGTGCTGCGCTTCTTGGCCGTGCTGCGCTTCTTGGCTGTGCCGCGTTTGGCTGTGCTGCGCTTCCGCGCAGTCGTCGTACGCTTGCGGGTGGAGCGGCGGCGTGGGCGGGCGCTTGCAGCCCGTGCCCTCGAGACCTCTTCCTCTTCAACCTCTTGTTGCACTTCGATCGGCGGCCCTTCGACCTGCCCTTCTACCTGCTCTTCCATACTCGACATTCGCCCTCCTGACTCCGAGATTTCCTGAACCAGCTGGCCCGTCGTCGAGTCGTCACCTTCTCGCGCAATATCCGCCTGCGCTACGACACCGATGAGCCGACCATCTTCTTCGACCACCGGCAAACGGCGAACCTGATGCTGGGCCATGATTCGCAACGCCTCGTCAAGATCCTGCTCTGGATCGATCGTGACGAGTTGCTTTGACGCCACTTCGACGACCTTCACCTGGTCTGGATCTCTCCCCTGTGCCGCGACGCGCACAGCGATGTCACGGTCCGTCAGCATTCCGACCAGCTTGCCGCCTTCGACGATCGGCGCCAGCCCGACGTCTTCCTCCCGCATCATCTTCGCGGCGTACGCAACCGACTTGTCAGCGTCGATGGTGCACGGGCTGGAGGTCATGACGTCTCTGATGCTTTGAGCCATCGCTCCTCCCTCGTGTTTGCAACCGCGCGTCGCGTACCCCGCACGGTCCTGTACGAAACGATGAAAATACAACACGTGTCGTACGGACAACGCATTCGCGAGCTCGCATTGTCGTTCCCTGAGACGTACGAGGACTTTCCCTGGGGCCATCCGGTTTTCAAGGTTGGCGACAACAAGATGTTTGCCGGCATGTCGAACGAGGAAGATCCGGTGACGCTCACGGTCAAGCTGACGCCGGAGGAACGCGAAATTGCGCTGCACTTTGCATACGTCAGCGTTGCGCGCTACGTCGGACGTTACGGGTGGGTCACTGCGGCCGTGACGGACGAAGAGTCGCTCGAAAACGCGCTGGAATGGCTTCGAGAGAGTTACTGGCTCAATGCCCCCGCCGCTCTACGCAGTGCGGTCGAGGAGACTTGACAGCCGCGAGGATCGTCACGTATCGGGCATAGAATTTCCTCATGCACGGCGCGCGACCTCCAAGCTAACTCGCTCGTCTTCGCCGGGGCCGAGCTCCCGGCATCGTCTTGCTGCTGCTCGCAATCGAGCTCCTCGACGAGCTCGTGGGCGGAACGCGCGCAGCCGCGTGGCCGCTGATCCGAGACGACCTCGGCCTGACCTACGCCGAGGTCGGTCTGGTGCTCGCGATCCCGGGCTTCATCGGCAGCGCACTCGACCCGGTCATCGGGGTCGTCGGCGACACGGCGCGCCGGCGGGCCTTGATGCTGGCCGGCGGGCTTGGCTTCGCGTTCTCTGCAGCGCTGACGTCTGCCGCGGTCGGCTTCTGGACCCTGCTCGCCGCGCTCGTGATCGGCAATCCGGCTACGGGGGCCTTCGTCAGCCTGGCGCAGGCGACGCTCATGGACCGCGACCCCGCCCAGCGCGAGCGGAACATGGCGCGCTGGACGCTCGCGGGTTCGTTCGGGTATGTGGGCGGGCCGGTTCTACTCGCAGCCGCGCTGTGGCTCGGACTCGGTTGGCGCGGGATCATCGCCGCCCTCGGTCTTGCATCTCTGCCGCTCGCGCTGGCGACGCGGCGTCTGCCGCACACTGCCGTCGCCGTCGGGCGCTCGCTGCGCGAGGGTCTCAATCACGCTCTGGCCTCGCTCCGAAGCCGGGAAGTCGTTCGCTGGCTCGCAATGCTGGAGGCCGCAGACTTCCTTCTGGATGTCTTCCACGGATACCTCGCGCTCTACTTCGTCGACGTCGCCAGGGTCGATGCAGGCGCAGCGGCGCTGGGCGTTGCGACGTGGACCGGTGCCGGGCTCGTCGGTGACTGGCTCCTGCTGTGGGTGCTTCGGCGTCTGCGGGGGCGGCATTACCTGCGTGCGAGTGCGCTCGCCGCACTCGCCGTCTATCCCGCCTTCCTGCTCGTGCCGGATTACGGAACGAAGCTCGTGCTCGTCGCCCTGCTCGGCTTGCTCAACTCCTGCTGGTACGCGCTCCCGAAGGCGGGTCTCTATGCGTCGCTGCCGGGGCGGAGCGGCGCCGCGGTCGCCGTCGGTGGAATCGGGGGTCTGCTCGGCGCCTGCGTCCCGCTACTGATCGGCTTCGTCGCTGCGGGCATCGGTCTCGCCGCGACGATGTGGATCCTGCTGCTCGCGCCGCTGATCCTGCTCCTTCTCGTCCAGCGAGACAGTCCGGGGTTCGGATCGTCGAGCCGCTAAGGGCCGGAGGTTAAGCGAGCGGAGCCGCTTAACCGCAGGCCGAACTGACGCGTGCAGCGACCGCGAAGCGCCGCTGCGCGCGCACCACGCCCGTTCGCCAGGCGGCGCCCCAGTAGGAGTGGCGGGCTGGGCCCGCGCACGTTTCCCGCGAAGCGGCGTACCCATCCCCGTGCGAAAGCGCAGCTTTCGCACGGCCCTCGCGCGGGTGAGCCTTATCCTGTTCCGTCATGAAGGTCGTCCTTCCCGACAACTCCGAACTCGAACTTCCCGACGGCGCGACCGGGCTCGACGCCGCGCGCGCGATCGGCCCGAAGCTCGCCGAGGAGGCCGTGCTCGTCCGCTCGAACGGGCACCTCCAGGATTTGCGCCTGCCGCTCGAGGACGGTCAGCCGATCCAGATCCTGACGGCGCGAGACACGTCGGACCCCGACGCGCTCTACGTCTTGCGGCACTCGTCCGCCCACCTGCTCGCCGAAGCCGTCCGTCGCCTCTATCCGGGCGTGAAGATCGCGATCGGCCCGCCGATCGAGAACGGCTTCTATTACGACTTCGAGTTTCCGGAGCCGATCCGAGACGAAGATCTCCCGAAGATCGAGGAAGAGATCCGGCGTGAGCTCGCCGAGGGCCGGGAGTGGATACGCGAGGAGGTTTCTGAGGAGGAGGCCCGCCGGCGTTTCCTCGAGGAGAACGAGCCCTACAAGGTCGAGCTCGTCGAGACGGCGGACGGCCCGATCTCCTTCTACACGCAGGGCGAGTTCACGGATCTTTGCCGCGGGCCCCACCTGCAGAACTCGAGGCCGATCAAGGCGGTCAAGCTCACTGGCCTCGCCGGCGCGTACTGGCGGGGAGACGAGAAGAACACGCAGCTGACGCGGATCTACGGGACGGCCTTCTATTCCCAGGCCGACCTCGACGAGTACCTGAAGAAGCTCGAGGACGCACGCCGTCGCGACCATCGCAAGCTCGGCCCGCAGCTGGACCTCTTCCACTTCGAAGAGACCTCGCCGGGGGCCGCCCTCTGGCATCCGAAGGGGATGGCGATCTGGAACGCCCTCGAGGACCTCCGCCGGGAGCAGAACGCGAAGCGCGGCTACCTCGAGGTGAAGACGCCGCTGATGTGGGACGTCGAGCTCTGGAAGCGCTCCGGGCACTGGGACAACTACCGCGAGAACATCTTCCAGATCCTCCACGGCGAGACGATCTACGGGCTCAAGCCGATGAACTGCCCGGGGCACATGCTGCTCTTCAACTCACGGCTGCGCAGCTACCGCGATCTGCCGATCAGGTACGCAGAGGCGGCCGTCCTGCACCGTGACGAGCCGACGGGCGCGCTCCACGGCCTTCCCCGGGCGCGCCAGTTCAGCCAGGACGACGCGCACGTGTTCTGCACGGAGGATCAGATCCAGCACGAGATCGACGAGATGTTCGACTACCTCGGGTTTCTCTACGACCGGTTCGGTGTCCGCGAGCTCGCGCATGCCGAGCTGTCCACGCGGCCAGAGAAGAAGCTCGGGACCGACGAGCAGTGGGACCACACGGAAGGCGTCCTCCGCACCGCGATCGACCGGATGGGCCTGCGCTATCGCCTCGCCGAGGGCGAGGGGGCGTTCTACGGCCCGAAGATCGACCTCTTCATGGACGACGCCATGGGCCGACCGTGGCAGATGGGGACGATCCAGCTGGACAGCCAGCAGCCGGCCCGGCTCGGCTGCACCTATATGGGGCCGGACAACAAGGAGCACACGCCGTACCTGATCCACCGGGCGCTCTTCGGCTCGCTCGAGCGCTTCGTCGGGATCCTGATCGAGCACTACGGCGCCGCCTTTCCGTTCTGGCTTGCACCGGTCCAGCTCCGGATCATCCCGGTGGGGGAGGGTCACCGAGAGGCGGCCCGATCCCTTCAGGAGCGCCTTGACGGATTCAGAGTCGAGCTTGACCAGCGGGACGAGACCGTCGGTAAGCGGATCCGGGATGCCGAGCTGGAGAAGATCCCGTATGTGGTCGTCTACGGCGACAAGGAGTCCGACGAGTCCCTGGCCGTGCGGAAGCGGGGCGGGGAGCAATCCACCCTCAGCCTCGAGGCACTGCGTGCCGAAATCTCCAAGGTTGCTACTCTTTGATCCTGCAAGCAGGAGCGCCCATGTTCCTCACCTCGCGAGCTTGAGCTCAGCGGGGTTCAACCGAGTCGCAAGACGAGGAAACCGGGCCGCTGCTTGCAGCGGTTTTGTCGTTTTCAACAGAAAGGATCGAAGCTAGCTTGGTGATTGCTCTTTGAGGCCGAGGCGGACGGTCGAGCCGCCTTCGCGGCCAGTACCGCAGGCCCGGATCAACGAGAACATCCGGGGGTCGCAGGTCCGTTTGATCGACGACGACGGGTCGCAACTCGGAGTCAAGCCGACGCCGGAAGCCCTTCAGTACGCCTATGACAAAGGCCTTGATCTCGTGGAGGTCGCCTCCCAGGCGGATCCGCCGGTCGCGCGGGTGATGGATTACGGGAAGTACCGTTACGAGCAGGAGCAGAAGGCCAAGCTCGCTCGCAAGCATCAGACGCAGATCAACGTCAAGGAGATCAAGCTCAGACCGAAGATCGGAATACACGACTACAACACCAAGAAGGGACACGTCGAGCGGTTTCTGAACCAGCGCGCCAAGGTCAAGGTGACGATCATGTTCAGGGGACGCGAGACGACCCATCCGGAGCGGGGCCGCGATCTGCTGCTGCGACTCGCAGAGGACGTCAAGGAGATCGGCCAGATCGAATCGCAGCCGCTCCTCGACGGCCGCAACATGGTGATGGTTCTTGGGCCCACGAAGAGCGCGGGGATGAGGCGAGATGCCGAAAACGAAAACGTCGAGCAGCGTCAAGAAGCGGTTTAAGGTCACCGCCGGCGGCAAGCTGCTGCGGCGCCGCGCAATGAAGAGCCACAACCTGGAGAAGAAGTCCTCGAAGCGCAAGCGGGGTTTCCGAAAGGACACCGCGGTCGACGAGTCCAACGTGCGGGTCCTCAAGAAGATGATCGGTGGAAAGAGAGGCCTCAGGTAATGCCTCGCGTAAAGCGCTCCGTCGCATCTCGCAAGAAGCGGCGCAAGGTTCTTGGCCAGGCGAAGGGCTACTGGGGGCTGAAGAAGTCCTCGTACCGCTACGCGAAGGAGCAGGTCGAGCACTCGCTCAGCTATGCGTACCGTGATCGCAAGAACAAGAAGCGGACGTTCCGCCGGCTCTGGATCATGCGAATCAACGCCGCAGCTCGCGCGAACGGTCTCTCGTACAACCAGTTCATCGCGGGCCTGAAGGCGGCCGAGATCGAGCTCGACCGGAAGGTCCTGGCCGATCTTGCCGTCAGCGACCCGAAGGCGTTCGCGGCGATCGCGGAGCAGGCGAAGTCCGCGCTCCAGGCCTCTCGCACGGCCGCCTGATCGCCTGATCACCTCCCGCGAGAACGAGAAGCTCAAGCTCGTCCGCAAGCTGCAGGCGCGCCGCTGGCGCGACAAGCTCGGGCTCTTCGCGGCGGAGGGCGAGGATCTCGTCGACGCCGCGCTGGCCGCAGGCATCGAGCCGGTCGAGCTCCTCGTCGCGGGCGAGAACGTCCAGCCCGAGCTGCTCGGCGAGGTCTCGACCCTTGGACATCCGGCCCGCGTGATCGGCATCTTTCGGCGTGACGCTCTCCCGCAGTCGGCCCTACCGAGTGTCGGGCTGGCGCTCTGGCACGTCGGCGATCCCGGCAACGTCGGCACTCTGATCCGCACCGCCGATGCACTGGGCCCGGCGTTCGTCGCTCTTTCCGACGGCTGCGCGGACCCGACGGGCCCGAGAGCGCTGCGCGCGTCAATGGGGGCGCTGTTCCGCGTCCCGCTGACGTCTTTTGCGGACGCGCCCGGCCGTCGGGTCGCTCTGGTCTCGCATGGAGGAGTCGTCCTAGGCGAGGTGGAGTTCGAGCCGCCGGTCACCTTGCTCCTTGGCGCAGAGCGGGAGGGCCTACCTCAGGAGATCCTCGAGCAGTGCGAGACGCAGGTCACGATCCCGCTTGCCGACGGAGCTGAGTCTCTGAACGTCGCTGCCGCCGGCGCGATCGCTCTGTACGAGCTCACGCGCCAGCGGCGAGTAACAGACTTGAGCTAACCGCGGAGCGCCGGGGCGGGCGGAATGTGAATGTCCACCCCCGGCACGGCGCGCTCGGACTCGGCCGCGGTCAGATACGGACGGTTCCCGAAGCTCGTGAACCAGGCGACGAACGCGGTCGGAACTGTATCCACGACGTTGTTGTAAGCCTGGACGGTCAAGTTGTAGGCGAACGAGCCTGTTGTAGACGGAACCGAGCCACGACGCGCGGCTAGTCCTGGCCCCGATCTACGAGGTTGAACGGCGGCGCTCGGCGAGGCCGCGGTAGCGGGCGATCGCGTCCTGCAGGCGCCGGGTCAGGTCGTCGCGCCGGGCTTGCTCCGCGGCTCGCTCCTCAGGAGTTCTCTTCCGTCTCTTCTTCATCGTCGATCAGAAAGTTATAGATGTCGAAGACGGTTGCACGGATATCAAAGAGCGTCTCGAGGATGAGGGTGGTCGCCTCCGGATCTTCCACGACGGAATCTTCCAACCAAGTCTCGCTGGTCCTTCAAGACGTCCATCAGGGACAACGTGCGATCCAGACGGTGTCTTCGCCGCCGGCAAACGGGCGCCTGTCGAACCAGCCGTAACAGGCTTCGATCTCGAAGCCGGAGACCTCCAGCAGCGCCCGCCACTCGTCGGGCGGGAGCCACGCAAGCGCCATCGTCGTCTCGCCCGCTTCTCCGCGAACCGTCAGGGTAAGCGTCCGTCCCTCCTCGTCCCAGACGGCGCGTTCGAAGATGCCGGGTTCACGCTCGAGCCAGCGGTCGTGCGTCTGCGCGATGTCCTCCGCGCCTGGAGTGAACACGTCGAAGACGAAGCGGCCGCCCGGCACGAGCAGCTCGCGGACAGCGGCGAGCGCCCGGCGGCGATCCTCGTCGGTGTGGAGGTGAAGGAGCGAGCGGAACGGGCAGATCACGAGCGGGACGCGTTCCCGCACCGGCGGCTCGAGGAGGTCGCCGACGCGCAGATCGAGCTCGACACCCGCGAGTGCGGCGCGTCGGGCGCAGACGTCCAGCATTCCGCGCGAGGAGTCGATCCCGATCACCCGCGTGCCGTCTGCCGCAATCGGCACCGCGATTCGGCCCGTCCCCACTCCAAGCTCGACGACCGGCCCGCCTGATCGCCGGGCTTCCTCGAGGTAGAAGGCGACGTCCTCGACGACACTCGCGCTCCAGGGGTCGTACAGTTCGGCAATCGCGTCGTAAGGGCTCGACATCCTCGCTATGGTTCCATCGTGATCGCCTTGCGCGCGGCTTTCGTGTTTATCCCGCCCCGGCTCGCCGCCGGGGACCGGGGCTGACGCGCGCAGCGACCGATCCTCCACGAGCCGGGGCGTTTGAAGTCGTTCGACCCTGGACCGCGAAAGGAGGAAATGCATGAAGAAACGATCGGTTACAGTCGCCGCCGTGGATGCGGATGCGCTCCAACGGGAAGCCGAGAGCGCGATCGCCGCCGCCTCGACGCCTGAAGAGCTCGACGACGCTCGCGTCCGCTACCTGGGGCGGAAGAGCGAGCTGAAGCAGGCGCTGCGCGCTGTGCGCGACCGTGAGACGGGGATGGCGCTCAACGCCGTCCGGGAGAGGCTCGAATCCGCGTTCGCGGAAAGCGAAGCAGAGCTCGAGCACGATCGGGCAGCTCGGCTCGACGAGGCCCTGGACGTCACGCTTCCCGGCGCGCAGCTGCGGCGCGGGCATCTCCATCCGCTCACGCAGATCCGGCGCGAGGTCGAGGACATCTTCCTGGGGCTCGGGTACGAGATCATCGACACCCGCGAGGTCGAGACGGTCTGGCACAACTTCGACGCGCTCAATCAACCGCTGACTCATCCCTCACGGTCGCATCTCGACACGTTCTACATCGACGAGGACACGTTGCTCCGTGCGCATACGTCCACGGGTCAGATCCGCGTGATGGAAACGCGCGAGCCGCCGATCTATATCGCGACGCTCGGCCGTTGCTATCGCCGTGACACCCCGAGCCCGCGCTCGACGCCGAACTTCCACCAGGTGGAAGCGCTCGCCGTCGACCGTGGCATCACCCTGGCCGACCTGAAGGGGACGCTGATGCACTTCTTCCGCGCGCTCTTCGGTCAGGACCGGGACGTCCGCGTGAGGACGAGCTTCTTTCCCTTCACGGAGCCGTCGGTCGAGTTCGACGTCACCTGTTTTCTCTGCGACGGCGAAGGCTGCTCCTTTTGCAAGTACTCCGGCTGGTTCGAGATGGGCGGCGCAGGGGTCGTCGACCCAGCGGTGTTCGAGAACGTCGGCTACGACCCCGAGGAGTGGTCCGGATTCGCCTGGGGACTCGGGCTGGACCGGATCGCGGCGCAGCGGCACGGCATCCCCGACATCCGGATGTTCTGGGAGAACGATCTCCGCGTCCTGAGGCAGTTTTGAGAGTCCCCCTTAGCTGGCTCCGGGAGTACGTCCCGATCGAGGTGCCGGTCCGTGAGCTCGCCGACCGGCTCCTGATCTCGACCTGCGAGGTGGACCGGATCGAGACGGTCGGCGTCGCCGACACCGACGGCAACCTCGCGCTCTTCCGCGTGGGCCGCGTGCTCGAGGCCGAGAAGCATCCGAACGCCGACCGGCTCCAGCTCTGCCGGGTGGACGTAGGCGAGGCCAACGCGCGCCAGATCGTCTGCGGCGCCTGGAACTTCGGCGCGGGCGCAACTGTCGCGGTGGCGTTGCCGGGCGCCGTCCTGCCGAACGGGCTCGAGCTCGAGCGACGCAAGGTGCGTGGCGAGTTGAGCGACGGAATGATCCTCGCGGAGGACGAGGTCGGACTCGGTACCGACCACACCGGGATCATGGTGCTCCAGAACGGGATCGAGCCCGGGACGCCGCTCGCCGACGTGCTGCCGCTGACGGAGACGATCCTCGAGGTCGAGACCGGCCACAACCGTCCGGATCTCCTGGCGATCTATGGAATCGCGCGCGAGGTGGCGGCGCTCTTCGACCTTCAGCTGGCGCCTTCCCCGGGGAGCGACCCACCGCCGGACGCGGAGCAGACGATCAACGTCGAGAGCGAGGACTTCGAGGGCTGTCCGCGCTACATCGGCCGGCTCTTCCGCGGCGCGACGATCGCACCGTCGCCGCTCTGGCTCAAGGCCCGGCTGCTCGCTGCCGGCATGCGCCCCATTTCCAACGTGGTAGACGTGACCAACTACGCCATGCTCGCCCTCGGCAACCCGCTCCACGCGTTCGATTTCGCGAAGCTCGCCGGCGGGAGGATCGTCGTGCGCCGCGCCCGCGCAGGCGAGCGCCTGCGCACGCTGGACGGCGTCGACCGCGAGCTCGAGCCCTACGACCTCATGATCGCGGACGGTGAGCGATCGGTCGCACTCGCCGGGATCATGGGCGGAGAGGAGACGGAGATCGGTGAGGGGACGACCGAGATCCTGCTCGAGGCCGCGAACTTCGAGCCGTACACGATCTTCCGCACCTCCGAGCGTCTACGTCTCCGCACCGAGGGCTCGAACCGGTGGGAGAAGGGCGTCGATCCCTATCTCGCCGAACAGGCGGCGACGCTGGCGACGCAACTGATCGTCGAGCTCGCGGATGCGAAGTGGGCTGGTCACGCGGATGTTCACGGAGGCCTCCCCGAGCGGCCGGTGGTCGACTTCCGTCCCGAGCGGACCGATGCAGTGCTTGGCATCGAGACGGCACCTGAGGAGCAGCACACCGTTCTGCGACGCCTCGGCTTTGACGTGGAGCGCAAGGTCACCGTGCCGACGTGGCGTGCACGCGACGTGACACGCGAGATCGACGTGGTCGAGGAGGTGGCGCGGTTTCGGCTCGACGATGTTCCCTTCCGGCTGCCAACGCGCCAGGCGATGTTCGGGCGCCTGTCCAAGCTCCAGCGCATCCGCCGCCGCGTCGAGGACACGCTCGTCGGGTTCGGCTACTCGGAGGCCTACACCTGGAGTCTGCTGCCGGAGGATCCCCAGCCCGAGGCCGTCCGCCTCCAGGAACCGCTCTCGAGCGAACAGGCCGTCCTGCGGACGTCGCTCGTCGAGGGATTGCTCGCGTCCGCCCGCCGCAACGTCGACGCGGGCAACGACGAGATCGCGCTCTTCGAGCTCGCGCACGTGTACCTACCGAGCGGCGAGCAGCTTCCGGAAGAGCGCTGGCGCGTCGGCGGCATCGCCGAGGGCGGGTTCGCGTTCGTGAAGGGCACCGTCGAAGGCCTGTATGCCGCGCTCGGAGTGGAGCCCGCCTTCGAGCCCTCAACCGACCTTCCCGCGCCGGGGCGCGGCGCCCGGACGCAGGAGGGCTGGGTCGTCTCGTTGCGCGATCCCGAGCTACCAGGCGACTGGGGCGTCTTCGAGCTCGACGTCGACGGGCTCGTCGAGCGCGTGCCCGATCTGATCGTCTATGAGGACGTCATCACCTTTCCGCCGGTACGCCAGGACCTCGCGTTCGTCGTGCCGGAGGAGGTGACGGCCGGCGAGTTGGTTACCGCTGCCGGCGAGGCCGCCGGGCAAGAGCTGCGGGAAATGCGTGCGTTCGACGTGTATCGAGGGGAGCAGGTCGGCCCCGGGCGGAAGTCGATCGCGTTCTCCGTCGTCTTCCAGTCGCCGGAGCGGACGCTCACAGACGAGGACGCCGGAGAGCTCCGAAATCGCATCGTGAAGGCGCTCGCCGAGCGCTTCGGCGCCCAGCTCCGCGCCTAAGACCATCCGGACTGCCCACCTTCCAATCCGAAACCGTGGGCGGCCCGTAGTCTGGACGATGGCCACGAGGATTCCGCTGCTCCTGCTGCTCGCCGCCGCGACGCTTCCCTCGGCGCTCGCGCAAGCCGACAACCCACGCCTGGTGGGGACGGTCGGAACGAACGACGCCTTCGTGATCACGCTCCGAGACGCTGACGGAAACGCGGTCACGCATCTCGATCCGGGCACGTACGACATCGCGGTCCGTGACGTCTCCGAGCTCCACAATTTCCATCTGCGCGGGCCCGGCGTCGACCAGGCCACGGTTCCGGAGGAGGCTCAGACCGTGACGTGGACGGTGACGTTCACCGACGGCACCTACACGTTCCAGTGCGATCCCCACGCGAGCCTGATGCATGGATCCTTCACCGTCGGCAACCTGCCCCCGCCGCCTGCCCAGGCGGAGCTCTCGGGGTCCGTCGGGCCGCGCCGGACGATCTCGCTGCGCGACGACTCCGGAAAGCTGAAGACGAT
>WNFZ01002304.1_pt1 | contig 18174 bp, 16 predicted proteins | sample 5400081 | NCBI WGS metagenome assembly WNFZ01 (sample SAMN13153365, study PRJNA577476) | soil metagenome | isolation source: 80 cm soil or saprolite under grassland replicate 1 | place: USA:California | collected 2016-06-15 | reverse complement strand
CGGCCCGGAACGCATCAAGGGCCCAGTACTGCAGCAGGATGTCGACCTTGCGGCCCAGCGCCGCGGCGCCCGCTGTGAGCAGCGCCGCCGCGCTCAGCTTGTCATCGGTCCCGGACAGCAGCGCGATCGACAGGGTGCCTTCGCCATCGTCCATAGCCCGCCTCCTTCTTGTGATCCACGCACAAGGATCGTCGGCGGGAGGCTGGCGGGGCAGAGTCGAAGGTCCTGAAGGCATCCTGCGAAATACCCTACCCCCTAGGGTATAGCCACGATGGCTGGGCAAGGCGTGAATGGGACCGACACGAAGGGGAGGAGGAGACGCGCGCCACCACTCCTTGGCGCCGGGGGGCGGTGGGGCGGTTCGGGGGTGTCCCTAGGAGCTTGGGGGTGGTTGGGTGCCGTCTGCCCTCACAGACCAGGGACCCCGTCCCCTACCAGGCCGTCATCGCTGGGGACAGGCTCGCGGTGAGCCGGGGACGAAGCAGCCGGAAGGCTCGGGTCGGGGAGCGCCATAGGGCACCGGATCCCAGGAGAGCAGCTGAGCGAAGCAAGCTTGCTTGCGGCGGCGCACGTGCCCGATCCGCGGCTAGGCAAGCCGACAGCGGTGTGGGAACCGTATGGAGCCGAAACTGGAGCGGCTGAGCCCGCTTGACGTGAGCAACCTGAGAGTCGAGGACCATGGCCTGCCCATGCACGTCGCGGGGCTGGCCATCCTGGAGGGAGCTCCGCTGCTCGATGCCTCGGGTGAGCTTCGGCTGGGCGCGCTGCTGGAGCACCTCGAACGGCGCCTGCACCTGGCTCCTCGACTGCGCCAGGTCCTGTACCGGCCGCGCTTCGGCCTGGGGCCGCACGTGTGGGTCGATGACGCGGGCTTCGACATCCGACGTCATGTGCGGGCGCGTGCCATCCCGGCCCCCGGCGACGAGGAGGCACTCCTCCGCGCCTGCTCGGAGCTGGACGAGCCGCCGCTGGACCGGTCGCGCCCGCTGTGGGAGCTGTGGCTGCTGACCGGGCTCGCCAGCGGGGAGGTTGGGGTCCTCATCCGTTTGCACCACGTGGTCGCCGACGGCATCGCCGCCCTGGCGTTGATGGGCGCCCTGTTCGATGCCTCTGCGGATGCCACGCCCCCGATTGGACGATCCTGGACCCCTCGACCCATTCCGGGCGCTCACGAGCTCGTAGGGGACAACGTGCGACATCGCGCCACCGCCGTGACCCGAGCCGTACCCCGGCTGTGTCGCCTCCCCCAGCTCGTCCGTCGAGTCGGCTCGAGGGCTCTCCAAGCCCGGCAGCTTCTTCACGAGGGCCTGGCGCCGCGGGTGTCGCTCAACCGCCCCGTGGGGAGGCGCCGCCGCCTCCTCCTCGTGCGAGCGGATCTCGATCGGGTCAAGGCGGTGGCCCACGCTCACGGTGCGAAGGTCAACGATGTCGTGCTGGCGGCAGTGGCCGGTGGGGCCCGACGGCTGCTCGAGCACCGCGGGGAGCTCACGCGAGACCTGGTGCTCAGAGTCTCGGTCGCCGTGTCCATGCGCCGCCCGGCCGACCACCAGGCCGGGGGGAACGTGGTGGGGATCAGGCTCGCCCCGCTACCGGTCGGCGACCCGGATCCCATCCGCCGGCTCAGGGCGATCGCGGAGGCAGCCGCGGAAGGCAAGCGACGCCCACCGTTCGAGCCCGGTGGCCGGTTCGCCCAGACCTGGATGGTCCGGGCGATGTTCCTCCAGAGGCTGGTCAACCTGTTCACCAGCAACCTCCCCGGCCCTCCTGTGCCGCTGTACTTGGCCGGGGCGCGGGTCCTGGAGCTGTTCCAGGTGGGTGTGGTGCAGGGGAACGTGACCGTGGGCGTCGGGGTCCTCTCATATGCGGGACAGCTGAACTTCGCCATCGTCGGTGACGCCGACGCCGTGCCCGATCTGGGGGTGTTCGCGGAGGGGGTGTCGCAGGCGCTCAGGGAACTGAGGATCCAACGTGAGAGGCCACGCTTCCTGTCCAGAGGGCAAGCCCTGCCGACATAGCGCTGCTCGCAGAACCTGAGGGCGTGGAGGGAGATGAGCTGAAGGAGGATGCGATGCGCGTCCGAGCGGTGTGGCCGTGGCTGGTCCAGATCGGCGATCGCCGAGCGGGCTTCTGCAGCAACGACTTCATCGAGCGGGCCACTGGGCTGGTGCACTACGTGGACGGCCAGCACGCCGCCACCCGAATCCCCCCGAACTCCAGGACGTGAAGATCGGGGACCGCATCGCCACCGGCTCGATCGGGCCCTGCAGCGCGAGTTCAACCGCGCCATTTACGCCTCGTCGGTTGACGATTCACAAGGGGTCAAGCCATGAAGACCACGGTCAAGCGGGTGTCAGCCCTGGCGGCGGTCGCCGTGTCAGCAGGGGTCGCCGCGCAGGTGTTCGGGCACCGAGCGTTCAGCCGGCTGGTCCATCGCGATGTGCAGACCATGCTCGCCCAAACCCCGCCGGCCCCGGGCGGAGCCGTCGCTGTCAGCGAGGAAATGCTGGCCGATCTCCCCGAGCCGGCCCGGCGCTATCTGCGCTACGCCGGCGTCGTTGGCAGACCGTTGGTCCAGACGGTCCACCTTAGGCAGAAGGGCAGGATGCGCCCAGCTCCAGGCCAACCGTGGACGGCTCTCGATGCGGAGGAGTGGTACTCCGTGCACACGCCCGGCTTCGTGTGGGACGGCACGCTGCACCTGGGCCCCATCCCCGTGGTGCGGGCGCGTGACATGTACCGGGAAGGGAACGGCTACATGCTGATCAGGATCGCCTCCCTCTTCACCGTGGTCGATGCGAAGGGGGAGGAGGTGGACCAAGCCGCGATGATGCGCTACCTGAGCGAGATGATCTGGTTCCCGACCGCCTTCCTGGCGAACAACGTGTCGTTCGAGGCGGTGGACGGCAGCTCGGTTCGGGTCACGCTGACCGACCATGGCCGGATCGCCACGGCGACCCTGCACGTCGACGAGCAGGGCAGGCTCACCGAGTTCGTGGCCAAGCGGTACATGGACGAGCGACGCGGCCTCCAGGCCTGGTCGACCCCCATCACCGGATATGGGGAGTTCGAGGGGCTGAGGCTCCCCATCGGAGGCAAGGCGGTCTTCAAGCTCGCCGAGGGCGACTTCGAGTACATCGACGTGGCCATCACGGAGCTCGAATACGACGTGCCTTTCGCAGTGCGGGTACGGCCCCCTGCCTCCTGCGCCCCGGCGCCGAGGGTGGGAGGGTGGAGCTGGATCGACGGTGTCGACGGGTTGGCCTGCCCGCCGATCACAGGAAGGAGGCGGTTCGGATGTCGGTTGTGACGCCGAGAAGGGACGAGCTGCCGGCTCCGGAGGGTGTTCCCGGGATGGTCGGGCCACAGGGTGAGGACACCCTGCGGAGGCTGGCAACCGAGAGGATCCACCGGCTCCGCGGTTCAAGGTCCACCTGATCGCGTTCGTGCTCGGCATCCCATCCTCGGTCTGACCTGTCGCAGTCGTCGTGCGACGAGGACCGATGCGCCAATCACCTATCCAACAGCGGTTGCCGCGAAGGACGCTGTTGTAGGTGAGGTTCGAGTCCCCCTCGGTAACGTGCTGGTCTGGATGAGCCTGCAAGCCAACAGATCACCAATGCTGCGGTCAATTTCGGTAGGCATATGGTTGAATTCGGCCCGGCGACTCAACCAGGCTGGTCGGCGCGGGAACTCACGCGCCGACCAGGTCCCTGCGACGGAATGCTGCGATGCCGGCGAGGCCCGCAACGACGCCGAGGCCGACGAGCCAGGCCGCGGCCGTCCAGTTGGGCTCGGCGGCCGGCACCGGCGAGATGTGGAGCAGCGGCGACGTGTCGCGCAGCCAGTGGTTGGAATCGAAGACCCCGGCGATCGTCTCGACAAAGAAGGACCAGACGACGAGCCCGTAGGTGACGCCGATCGCACCGCGAGGCCAGACACTGAAGGTGAGGCCGCCGATCCCGAGCACGAACACTGCGGGAGGGACGACGTTCAGCCCCGCCTTCAGGAGTTCGCCGAGGCCGACGTCGGCGTGCTGGCTGACGGCCCCGACCCATGCGGCGAGGCCGGCGAGCACGCTCGCGACGACGACGAGCCCGAGGCCCACGCCCAGCCTGACGGCCAGCCAGCGCCACCGCTGGACCGGGCGGACGAACAGGTTGTCGAGGTGTCCGGACGCCTCCTCGCCTCGGATCGCCGCGATCTGACCGGCCACCGCGATGGCCATGAGGCCGGCCGCGATCACGAACACGAACCCCAGGTACGACGCGGCTCCGGTGGTGGCGGTGGCTCCGAGTCGCTCGATTGCCTGCTCGATCCCTTGGGCCCCCCGAAGCGCGGCCCCCGCCGCCTGGGCGACCAGGCCGAAGACGAGACCGGTCACGATGAGGGCCACGACCCAGGCCGCGATCACCGGGCGTGTGAGGCGCACGGTCAACCCAGCCTGGCCCCCGAGCAGAAGCGTTCGCGGCTTGGACGTGTCCCGGCTCGCGAGCGCGCTCGCCCCGAGATCCCGGCGCCCGGCGATCCGGATCGCAAGGACGACGAGCACCGCTACGAGGACGACGATTGGAAGGAACGCAAAGGGTCTCGAGCCGGTGAGCGGACGGAGTTCCTCGATCCAGCCGATCGGGCTCACCCACCGGAGCCAGGCGAGTCCGGCGTCCGAGTCGGCGGCCATCCTGATGAGGTAGGAGGCCGCGAGGACGCAGGCGCCGATCAGGTTGGCGTCGCGCCGGGTGGCTGCGAGCTGGCCGACGAACAAGCCGATCGCCATGAACATCGCGGCGCCCGCCACGGCCGAGGTCGCGAAGAAGAGTGACGCGCCGAGCCCGATGTTCACCTTCGAGGACGCTCCGGCGGCGACGCTCAGCAGGGCGGTGGGCACCCACAGCGCCACGAGCCCCACGGCGAGCCCGATCGCCGCCTGCAGCGCCGCTCCAGCGCGGGTGGTCTGCCCGGAGAGGAACAGCTCCCACCGGCCCGCGTCCTCCTCCCCGCGAAGGAGCCGGGTGGCCACGAGCAGGCCCCAGATCGCCCCGAGGATGACCAGGAACATCCCCGACTTGTAGGCAGTGTAGCCAGCCACGGTGTCGAGCCGGCGGAGTGGGCCGAACAGCGCCGCCCAGGCGGTGTTGCCCTGGAACGAGAGCGCGAGCTGCGCCCTGGAGATCGCGGTCGGAAACGCGGATGTGTACGAGATCGCCGATCCCGCCGCCGACGCCCCGAAGAGCAGTCCCCAGAGCGCCCCCGGCCGGCCGGCCCGCTTGGCGGTGGTGACGAACACGGTCCTCAGGGCGCGGCGCTTGTCGTAGATCTCCCTACGGTGCATCGGGCGTTCCCTCCCCGGAACCGTCGGCGCCGTAGTGGGCGAGGAACAACTCTTCGAGCGAGGGCTCCCGGCTGACGAGATGGCGAACGCCCGCCGAGGCCAGCACGCCGAGCAGCGGCTGGACGGAGCCCGTCACCTGGCAGCGGAGCCGACTGCCCTGGACCTCCACGGCGCTGGTGCCGGGGACGTTCGAGAGATCGGGGACCGTGCCGTCGAGCTCGGCCTCGATGGACAGCGCCGAGAGGTGCCGCATCTCGGCGAGCGTCCCCACCTCCACCAGGTGACCGGCGCGGAGAATGGCGACGCGGTCGCACACGGCCTCGACTTCGGAGAGGATGTGCGAGGACAGGAAGATCGTCTGGTCCCGCTCGCGCGCATCCTCGACGCATTCGCGGAACGCCCGCTCCATCAAGGGGTCCAGGCCGCTCGTCGGCTCGTCCAGGAGCAGGAGGTCCGCTCTGCTCATCAGGCCGGCGATCAGGATCAACTTCTGGCGATTGCCCTTGGAGTAGGATCGCACCTTCTTGGACGGATCGAAGTCGAAACGCTGAATCAGCATGTCCCGGTAGGCCACGTCGACGCGCCCCTGGATGCGGCCGAGCAGGTGGAGTGTCTCGGCGCCGGTGAGCGACGGCCAGAGGGTGGCCTCGCCGGGCACGTACGCGACCCGGTGATGAGCCCGGACCGGGTCCGCCTGGCAGTCCACGCCGAAGATCTCGGCGCGTCCCGAGGTGGGCTGGATCAGGCCGAGCAACAGCCGGATCGTGGTCGTCTTGCCGGCGCCGTTCGGCCCGAGGTACCCGATCACCTCTCCCGGCTGCACCTCGAGATTCAGGGAGACCAGAGCCCTGGTCTGGCCGAACGTCTTGAACAGGTCCTCCGTCCGGATCGCGGTCTCCATCAGCCTCTCCAGGTCGTCTGCAGCGTCGGCGCCAGGCCGCCCAGGTCCTCATGAGCTGATTTACGGATGACGTCATCCATCGCCTCGCCCCTTCGCCTGGTCGAGGGTCTGCGCCTGGTACCTGGCCGCCGCGTCGCGGATCTGGTTTCCGAACTCCGAGGCCACGTACTCGCCGATGGCTTCGTACACGTCGAGCTGCGCGAGGCCGATCCTCGGGGACATAACGTCGTTCCGTGCATCCAGGCCCATCTGCCTGGCCACATGCTCGTGGAGCACGATCGTCCCCGCGCTTTGGGCCACAAGCACCGCCGCGGCATCCCGGGTCCGCTGTGATCCGGGTGGGAAGCGCTTGGGCCAGGTCGCGCTCAGGAACACCTCGCTTCCGGCGACGATCTCGTCCAGCAGCGTTGCCGCGGCTGGAGAACTGTCGACGGCAGCGCGGGCGAGGTAGCGCACCAGCGGGCGGCCTGCGGCGTACAGGGAGGCCAGGAAGCTGGGGTTGGTGATCTCACCGTCCTGGGTCGCCTGCAACTTCCGACGCACGAGCTCGAGCACCGCATCGTCACAGGCCCGACGAAGCCCCTCCTTGGATCCGAAGTGGTGCTGGACGAGCCCCGGGGAGACGCCTGCGGCTTCGGCGATCCTCCTGATGGTGGCGCCCTCGAAACCGTGCTCGGCGAACTGCTGGAGCGCCGCGTCCCGGATCTTGGCGCGGGCCGTCAGGTCCTCGTGGGGCCGATCGCCTGTCCGGTAAATTGATTGCATGCCATGGATTTTATACATATGTATCGGAATCACAAGCCCGCTGTAGCGCCCGGTCGAGCTCGGCCTGTGGGTGCCAGAAAGTCGTTCGTGCGTGCTGAGCTGGCGAGTTGACCGAGGAGGCTTCAGCCCAGCCAGACACACAGGTGCGGAACTCTGGTTGGGCGGCGGCCGGAATTTCGCTCCACGTTCGCTCCGCCAGGCGCCAGGGCGCGCGGTACGGGCGGAAGGGACGGGGACCCAAGTGACGGCGGGAGCCGTCGGCAGGCCGTTTGTGCACGTCACGGGCGATGAGCGGGACCAGGTGGGGATGGGACAGGACCCGCGAGGATTCGGCGCTGCGACCTGGCAGCTAAGAGGCCACGTCCGACTTTGCGCATCTTACGGGGCTTGGGCTGCAGCAGCGGACCACCAGCGCGGCGACCTCAGGGTCGATCGGTGGTCTGCCGGGCTTGCGGCCCGTGCAGTAGGTCCACTTGGTGGACGCGTCGGTGTCGCTGGGCCCGTTCCCCTCCCCGTAGCCGGCCACGGAGGCTCGAGCGGGCACGCCCGGGTTACCCGAGTGGACGGGCCGTCACACCTGTGGCCGCTGGGGCCGACGCGGCCTGGGCCTGGGTGCGCCAGTAATACCGCTGCATCTTGACGCGGGCGCCGCAGCCGTCGGCGCGGCACCAGCGGCGGCTGCCGTTCTTGCTGCGGTCGAGGAACAGCCAGCCGCAGTCGCCGGCGCCGGGACACTGCTTGATCCGGCCGCCCGGCGGGTGGGTCAGGACCTCGACCGCCGACTGCGTGATGGGGAGCAGCACGGTTTCCAGTGGCGGCCCGGTTGCTGCCGCCCGCCATGCGACGGCTGTGCCACCGGCGGCGAGCTGTGCGTGTCGCAGCGCGTGGCGGTAGACGTCCGCGATGGCGTCGAGGTCTGCCTGGGCCGGCGCGTGTTGGCGGCTGACCGCGGCGAAGGTCCGGTAGATCGCCTCCCGGAGCCGCAGGGCGTGGGAGTGGACGCGCTCGGCGCGCCCTGAATGCGCCGCGGCCTGCTCGCGCAGCTTGGCGGCGCCGGCATGGTCGATCAGGCCGGCATGGGCGCTCCAAGCGACCAGGTCACCGTAAGAGCGCAGGTAGTCGTGCCGTGTGGCGGCGCCTTCCCGCGGTTCGACGGTATTGGCGAAGTCGAGGCAGACGGCGCCGCCGAGCAGGCGCAGTTCGTCCAAGGGCCAGATGCGTCGAGTCACGTCCGGGATTGTACACCTTGAGCGCTTCAACCTTACCGCCAAAAGCTGTTGACTCGGGAAGGCGTTGAGCAGTAGCTTACCAGCATTCTGATGTTTTGAGCATAAGGTTCGTCACAGTGTCGACGTCGTCCGCGCTGGCGTCTGGCGAGATTGAGGAGGTGCGGGTTGGCCGGTACGACGGTGGACCGGGAGCGCTTGACCGCGATCCGGACGCGCGAACAGGCGTCGTTCGTCCGGGCACGACCTCGGTCCATGGAGTTGTGGGCGCGAAGCCGTGGCTGCATGCCCAACGGCGTGCCGATGTCGTGGATGCGCTGCTTCTACGACGTCCCGCCGCTGTTCGTCGCCGAGGGGAGGGGAGCCCGGTTCCGCGACGTCGACGGCAAGGACTACGTCGATTTCAACATCGCTGACATGTCGATGTTCTGCGGCTACGCACCGGAGCCGGTCGTCGCGGCGGTGTCGCGCAAGGTTGCGGCGGGCTCCCAGTTCATGCTTCCCAGCGAGGACGCCCTGTGGGTCGCCGAGGAGCTGGGACGACGGTGGGGCCTGCCGAAATGGCAGTTCACCTTGTCCGCGAGCCAGGCGAACGTGGAGGCGATCCGGATGGCACGGGCTGCCACCGGCCGCGACAAGGTGCTGGTCTTCGACGGGAAGTACCACGGGCATTTCGACGAAGCGCTCGTCGAGCTGCGCGAGGGCCAGCTCGTGCCGGAGGAGCCCGGCCTGCCACGTCATGTCATCGAGGAGACGAAGATCGTTCAGTTCAACGACCTCGGCGCGCTCGCCGCCGCGCTCGCGCCTCGTGACGTCGCGCTGGTGCTGACCGAGCCGGCGCTGACGAACGTGGTCGGGCTGCTGCTCCCCGATCCCGGCTTCCACGACGCCGTCCGCTCGATCACGCGCGAGACTGGCACCGTGCTGGCCTACGACGAGACCCACACTCAGGTCGCCGGCCATGGTGGCCTCACACAGATGTGGAGCCTGCAGCCGGACATCGTCACGATGGGCAAGGCGATCGCCGGCGGGATACCGCTTGGGGCCTACGGCATGTCCGAGGAGATCGCCAGCGCCCTGGACGCCCCGATGAACCCCGCCGACGGGCACCCGCCCGTCGCGACCGGCGGGACGCTGTTCGGCAACCCGCTGTCCATGGCGGCGGCGAGAGCGACGCTGAGCGAGGTCCTCACCGACGACGCCTATGCCCACACCCAACGGCTGGGCGCGCTGCTCGCCGACGGAATCGAGGCAGTCATCCGGAAAGCCGGCCTGCCCTGGACGACCCACCGCCTCGGTCCCCGCTCCGGCATGACCTTTGCGCCCGCGATGCCGAACAATGCCCTCGACGCCTATGCCGCAGCAGATCCGGCGCTGACCCACACCGCCTGGGTGTACCTGGCCAACCGGGGCGTGTGGGATGCGATCATCGGCGCCGGGCCTACCTGCTCCGTCCCGGCCACCGACGAAGACGTCGAACAGTACCTCGACGCCTTCGCGTCATTCATCGCCGAACTGACGGTTTGAGCGCCCCCCAGCCGTCTTGCGGTCATGGCGCGTCGCGACCGCCTGATCGCCGCCGCTTTGTTCCCACCCACCCGGCCATCCGGAGGTCGCCACATGCCCCAACCGATCCAGAAACCGGTCCGCGCGATTCTCGGCCTCGGGATGACCGCATTGCTCCTGCTCGCCGCGTGCACGTCGTCAAACTCGTCCTCGCCCGGCGAGGGCGGCGGCCAGCGCGGCACGACCCCGGTCGGCGCGGTGTCGACTGATGCCCGTCTGGCGGCGACGGTGCCCCCGCAGCTACAGACAAAGAAGACACTCGTCGTCGCGACCGACGCCACCTACGCGCCGAACGAGTTCATCGAGAACGGGCAGATCACAGGCATGGACGTCGACTTGGCACGCGCAATCCTGAGGGTGCTCGGCCTGGAAGCACGCGTGGAGAACCAGACGTTCGAGTCGATCATCCCGGGCCTGATGAGCGGGAAGTACAACCTCAGCATGTCATCGTTCACCGACACCAAGGCACGGGAACGCACGGTCGACTTCGTCACGTACTTCTCCGCCGGGACCGAGTTCTTCGTCAAGGCGCAGGGTGGCCCGACTATCGAGACGCTCGACGACCTCTGTGGCTACCGCGTAGCGCTGCAGAAGGGCACGACGCAGGCCGACGACGCCACCGCCCAGGACGAGAAGTGCGGGAAGGCCGGCAGGCCGGCGGTGACCGTGGACGCCTACCCCGACCAGAACGCGGCGAACCTCGCGCTCGCCTCCGGGCGCGACGACGTCGGGATGGCCGACTCGCCGGTCGCGGAATACCAGGTCAAGCACACCAACGGCCAATTCAAGGTGGTCGGCAAGGTCTACGGCACCGCGCCGTACGGCATCGCGCTCCCCAAAGGCAGCGGGCTGGCTGTGCCGATCCGCGACGCGCTGCTGGTGCTGATACGGAACGGCACCTACGCGAGCATCCTCGCCAAGTGGGGCCTCGCCCGCGGCGCCATCGAGCAGCCCCGTATCAACGACGCGCTCCGCTGACTTCGCCACCAAGAGAGCGGGCCCATGACGTCTTCGCCGACAGTTCCCGTGCGGGAAGCCGCCCGCACGGCCGCCGACATCCAGGTCGTCCCGGTCCGGCACTACGGCCGCTGGGTCGCCGCGGCGATGGTCGCCGCGTGCCTCGCGGGCGCGGTCGGTTCCACGGTGACGAATCCCCGGTTCGAATGGGGCGTCGTCCTCCAGTACCTGACCGATCCCCGCGTCCTGCAAGGTCTCGAGCAAACCGTGCTGATCACGGTCGCCGCGATGGCGATCGGCATCGCCGGCGGTCTGCTGCTGGCCATGATGCGCCTGTCACTCAACCCACTGGTGTCGGGCGCCGCCTGGCTCTATGTCTGGTTCTTCCGCGGGACTCCGGTGCTCCTGCAGATCTTCTTCTGGTTCAACCTGAGCGCGCTGTTCCCGAAGGTGTCGATCAGCGTGCCGTTCGGGCCGACGCTCTGGCACGCCGACGCGAACGCCTTGATCACCAAGTTCGCCGCCGCCGTCCTGGCGCTGGGGCTCAACGAGGCCGCCTACATGGCGGAGATCGTGCGTGGCGGCATCCTCGCGGTGGACGAGGGGCAGATCGACGCGGCCAAGGCGCTCGGCATGACGCAACTCCAGACTATGCGGCGGATCGTGCTGCCGCAGGCGATGCGGGTCATCATCCCGCCGACCGGCAACGAGACCATCTCGATGCTCAAGACGACGTCATTGGTGGCGGTGATCGCCTACACGGAGCTGCTCTACGCCGCACAGCTCATCTACGCGGCGAACTACAAGACCATCCCGCTGCTGGTCGTCGCGGCGTTCTGGTACATCCTGGTGACATCCGTCCTCTACGTTGGCCAATACCACGTCGAGCGGCGGTTCTCCCGCGGCGCGACGCGGGAGCCGCTGGCGACCCCGCTGCAACGAATCCGTCGTTCCCTGTTCCGGTTCGACCACGGGGGGAGCTCCACGGCATGGCGGGGGGACCGATGAGCGGCGCGCTCACGGCGATGGTCCGAGCCGAAGCCGTCCACAAGCGGTACGGGCACCTCGCCGTCCTGAACGGCATCGACCTGGAGGTGCTGCCTGGCCAGGTGCTGTGCCTGCTCGGCCCCTCCGGCTCCGGGAAGTCGACCTTCCTGCGCTGCATCAACCACCTGGAGAAGATCGACAGCGGCCGGCTGTACGTCGATGGCCAGACCGTTGGGTACCGCGAGCACGGAGGAAAGCTGTATGAGCTGCGGGAGCAGGAGATATGCCGCAAGCGGTCGCAGATCGGGATGGTGTTCCAGCGGTTCAACCTCTTCCCCCACATGACCGCACTGCAGAACGTGGAGGAGGCACCCCGCCAGGTGCGGAAGGAGCCCGCCGATCGCGTCGGCGTCCAGGCGAAGGAACTGCTCGAACAGGTCGGGCTGACCGCCAAGCTGCACCGCTACCCGGCGCAGCTCTCGGGTGGCGAACAGCAGCGTGTGGCGATCGCGCGTGCGCTGGCGATGCGGCCGAAGCTGATGCTGTTCGACGAGCCGACATCGGCGCTGGACCCGGAGCTCGTCGGCGAGGTCCTCGAGGTGATGCGTCGACTGGCGGCCGATGGCATGACGATGGTGGTGGTCACGCACGAGCTGGGCTTCGCCCGCGAGGTCGCCGACATCGTGACGTTCATCGACCACGGGGTGGTCGTCGAGTCGGGGCCGCCCGCGGAGGTACTCAGCAGACCCCGTCACGAGCGGACCCGCGCGTTCCTTTCCAAGGTGCTGTGAGGCGGTGGGATCCATGAGATCGGACACCGACTTCGACGCGATCTCGCTCGAGGAGCTGCGGCAGCGCCAGAGCAGCAAGTGGCGCGACATCCCCGACGAGGTACTGCCGGCCTGGGTGGCGGAGATGGACGTGCCCCTGGCGGCACCGATCCGGGAGGCGCTGCTTGCGGCGGTCGTCCATGGCGACACCGGGTACGTGCCGGAACACCCCGATGTGCTGGCTCGCGCCTTCGCAGGGTTCGCTGATCGCCGCTTCGCCTGGAAGGTCGACCCAGGCGCCGTCTCGATGGTCCCCGACGTGACCGCCGGCATCTGGCACGTCCTACGGCTCGTGAGCCACCCTGGAGACGAGGTTGTGCTGTTCGTGCCGGCGTACCCGCCGTTCTTCGAGACGATCCTCGACTGCGACCGGCGCATCGTCCGGTCGCGGCTGCGCCGCGAGAACGATCGCTGGATCGTGGACTTCCAGCAGCTCGAGCAGGCGTTCGCGGGCGGCGCGCGGGTGCTGCTCCTGAACAACCCGCACAACCCGACCGGCAAGGTCTTCGCGCGCGAGGAACTGGAACTGCTGCTCGCACTCGCCGAGCGCCATGATGTCTTTGTCGTCAGCGACGAGATCCACGCGCCGCTGGTGCTCCCGCCCGCGACGCACATCCCGTGGCTGACCGTGGCCGCGGGCGCCGCACAGCGTGGCGTGGTGCTGACCGCAGCGACGAAGGCGTTCAACATCGCTGGCCTCAAGTGCGGCCTGCTCGTCGCGGCCGGCCCGGCCAGGGAGCTGATGCGCCGCATGCCACACGAGGTCGCGGTCATGGCGGGACACTTCGGCTTCCTCGCGTCGACGGTTGCGTTCAACCACGGGGACACATGGCTGGACGCCCTGATCGAGCACCTCGCCGACGCCCGCTCGTTGTTCGGCGAGGTCCTCGCCCAACAGGCGCCAGCAGCTCGCTGGGTGCCGCCGGCGGCGTCGTACCTCGCATGGGTCGACCTGCGCGAGACCGGCCTCGGCCCGAACCCGGCCAAGTTGATCCTGCAGCGTTCGGCGTTGGCGTTGAGCCCTGGCCGAGCCTACGACCCCGAGCTGGGCGACGGGTGGGTGCGCATGAACTTCGGCACGGCGAAGCCGCTTGTCCGCGAGATCGTCCGACGCCTTGGAAGCGCCGTGCGGGGCGGTGGCCGGCAACCCCGCAACGACGAGGCATCCGTTGAATGACCCTCCAGGGCCACGGCGCGCTTCAGCGACCGCCCGGACCGGTGGCCTCCGATCGAGCGGTGCCTCGGCGGCGCTTGGCGATCCCGGATAGGGCCTCCAGGACGATCCGGTTGGCGAGGAAGGCGGTGACCTGGCCGGGGCCGTCGTATGCCGGTGACAGCTCGACCACGTCCAGGCCGACCACCGGAAGCTCCAGGGCGCAGCGGCGGACCGCGTCCAGCAGCTGGCGGCTGGTCAGGCCGCCCGGCTCCGGGGTGCCGGTCCCCGGCGCCATGCCAGGGTCGACCACGTCAACCGGCTTCATGATTTCCGGCGCAGCCCTCATCCTCATCGGCACGGCCGCAGCGCTCATGCTCACTCGCACCGCGCCTGTGGCCGAGTCCGGCCGGTTGGCGACAGACCTCCAGTCCGCTCCCGCGATTGGCGCCGGTGACGACGGCGACGGGTATGGAGGCCGCGTCCGCGTTCCGGCCCTCCAACGACTCGGTACGCGATTGCCTAAGCGTGACGGATTCCCCGCCCCCCAGGCTGTGCCGTAGCGTCGTGAGTCGACCCAGCCGGCCGCTCAACGGAGGTCCATTGGGAAAGGTTCTCTGGCACATCACCATGTCCCTCGATGGCTTCATCGCCCACCCTAGCGACGACATGGCCTGGCTGGCTGACTACCTCGGCCCCAACCCGACCGCCGACGAGGTGCTCGCCCAGATCGGCGCCCTGCTCATCGGCCATCGCACCTACCAGCTGGCCAAGACCGAAGCAGGCAAACCGTACGGCGGGGCGTGGACCGGTCCGATGTTCGTGCTCACCCACGACGCCCCGGAGCACGCCGCCGCCGGCTTCACCTTCGTCAGCGGCGACATCAAACACGCTGTGGCCACCGCCAAGGCGGCCGCCTGCGGCAACTACGTCGTCGTGTTCGGCGCCAGCACCGCCCGGGAATGCCTGGACGCGGGGCTGCTCGACGAGGTCCTGGTCCACATCGCGCCCGTTCTGCTCGGCGATGGCGTGCGGTTATTCGACCGGCCGGGCGGCACCAGCGTCAAGCTCGAGCGGATCGGCCTGACCGACTCGCCCCGGGTGACGAACCTCTGGCTACGGGTCGTGAAATGAATGACCTCCCACGCCAGGCAGAGGGCCTGCATTCGGACTCAGGGAGCGGGACAAGAGGGAAGGGAACGGCGCGATGGAACGCGACCAACAGCAGCCGGTAGCGCTCGTCGCACAAGACCGCCTGGCCGCGCCCCGGGCGGACCACCGCGACCCATCCACCAGCCCGCGGCTGGAGCGCCGCCGTCTCCGCCGCGCCCGCCGGCGTCCCTATCCAGTCACCGTCACACGATAACGACCAGTCGAGGCGCCGATGACGACCCAGGCACCTAACGTGAGCAGGCCAGATCGGTCCTGCCGGGTGGTCACCGTCAAGGATGGAGCTCAGCGGAGATGAGCCGTAGCCCGACATCAAGCTCTGGGTAATGGCGGAGATGACCATAACGGCGGTCCCACTGGCCGCTGGCCAGATCGCTTCGCAGTTGGTCGAGCGCTCGGGTGGCCGTCTCGGGGGCCAGCTGATGCCAGGGCGAGGTAGCGGTGCGGACGCCTGGATCGAGGTAGGCTTCGGGTCGTCCCCAGAACGCCGCCATGAAGCCGTCGGTGCAGTGCCGTGGCACCGGGATCACCGCGATAGTCGCCCGCGGGAGCAGTTCCTGCAGCCGTGTGGTCGAAGGGAAGCCCGCGGCGTGAGCGGTGAGCGTCTCGGGCAGGTAGTCGCGAATGATCCAGAGCTGGCCGAGCGCCCCGACGTCCATCGTCGCCAACACCACGCGCTGACGGGCGACACGCAAGAGCTCGCTAAGACCTTGTTCGACGTCGTCCCAGTGTTGGAGCGTGAGCACCGCCATCGCGGCGTCGACCGCCTGATCCTTGAGGGGCAGCGCCTCCGCGACCGCTTGGATGGCCGGAGCAGCGTTCAGAGGTCGCTGGGCGATCATGACGCTTGACGGTTCGACGGCGATGAGCTTCCGATCGCTGGGTTCGTAGGAACCGGCGCCAGCGCCCACGTTGACTACGGTCGATGCGTTGCCCAGAGCGGCCCAGATCGCTGACGCGATCTCAGGGTCGGGATGACGGATATCGCTGTAGCCCCGCCCGATCGTGTCATAGGTCGCCGCGGCCGTCACCGGCCGCATGATGTGTCCCGAGTCGGAATCGTCCATGCGGGTTACCTCCGGTGAGGTGGGAACGGGCCGGTCGTTGCAGCCATGGGCGTGTCCAACCAGCCTGGCTGGCTACTCGCGGGCCGCACAGCGGGCACCGCCCGAACCGGCGTGATGCTTCGCCCTGAATCGCCGGGGGAACGGTTTACCGAGGTGGCGCTGGGGCCGGAGTCAGCGACACTGGCATCCCCGACACGGTGGCGTTCCAGACCAAGCCGCAGCTTGCCAGCATGATGCTGGCGCGGGCGCTGGACGCCGGGTACCGACCGCGTGGGTGTGTGCCGACGAGGTCTACGGTCAGGACGGGCACCTGCGGCGCTGGCTGGCAGAGCGCGACATGGCGTACGTGCTGGCGGTCAACTGCAACGAGTCGCTTCATCGGAGGTGTCCTGTCAGCAGGGGGAAGCCCAGCCCTGACCTGCATGCGAGAAACCGCGGCGTCCGGGTCGAGCAACCCAAGGATGGTAGATGGTCGGCGAGGAGTTCACCCAACGCTGGGCACGCAGGCATGCGCTATCCGTCGAGCAGTCGCTTGACCAACTCCTCGTTCCATTCCAGGCCGTTGCCCGGCCGTTCGGCGGGGAGTGCGCGTCCGTCTTGGATACGGATCGGCTCGGTGAGGATCGGGCCGGCGTGGTCGAGGTATTCCAACCAGCAGCAGGTGGGCGTGACCGCGAGCAGGTGGGCGCTGAGTTCGGGGAAGGTGTGACTCGACGCGGGCAGACCCGCGGCCTCGGCAAGGGCCGCGGCGTGTAGCCAGCCGGTCACGCCGCCCAGTTTCATGACGTCGAGCGTGACGTGGTCGGAGGCGCGCGCGAGGATGCTTTTCTCCATGTCGTGTGGTCCCCACCAGTTCTCGCCGAGCTGGATCGCCGTCCTGGCTGCTTCTGCGATACGGGCGTGCCCGACGAAGTCATCAGCGCGTGTGGGTTCTTCAATCCAGTACAGATCCTGCTCGTCGAGGACGCGCACGCGATCGATCCCTCCAGTGACCGACAGGCTCTGGTTGTAGTCCACCATCAGGTCGACCTCGTTGCCCACCGCCTTCCGGACAGCCTGGATCGCCTCGAGGTCGGCCGCCAGCTCGCCCCACCCGAGCTTGAGCTTGATCGCGGTGAAGCCGAGTGCGACCGCTGCCTCGGCGTCGGCCGCGGCTCCACTGGGGCGCATCGTCCGCAGGCTGGCGTACGCGGGGAGCGGCTTTGGCTCGCCGCCCAGCAGGCGCACAAGCGGCACGCCGGCAGCCTTGGCACACGCATCCCACAATGCCATGTCGATGCCTGCCACAGCGATGCCGGTAAGCCCTTGCGGACCGAGGAGACGAAGGTGTCGTTGGAGCTTTTGCTCGACCGCCGCGGGCTCTGCGGCATCGCCCCTGACCAGGTCCCCCAGATTGGCGACCAGTTGGACGAGGGGTTGCAGCGCGACCGGCGTGTAGCAGCGCAGGTAGCTCCGGCCGGTGATGCCCTCCTCGGTTGCCAGATCGATCAGTACCAGCGGTGCGGTCCGCATGGTCCCGGCTGCCGTCTCGACCGGGCGAGCCAGTGCAAGATCGAGCCCGCGGGCACCGACCGCGTGAATTCTGAGCGCCGGCAGCTCGATCTGGCGACCCAGCGGCGATTGGCTCATGGGCTCGGCTGGGTCGGCCAGAGGTCGGCAAGCCCGATGGCGATGTGCAGCGCCGTTCCAGCGAGCGCGACCCGCGGGATCCACCGCTCGTGCACGTCCGGCTCGCCTCCATACGCTTGGGTACGGTCGCTGCCATACGGTACCGTTACAGGTGGCTGCGGCGCAGTGCCAGTGCGTGGTCCAGCCCGTTGCCAAAGTCGGGCAGCGGCAGCTCCAGCAGGCCCGACCCGGTGGGTCCCGGATCGCGGCCGGTGGCATGCGCCAGGCGACCCGCTGCAGCTGCCCGCCCAGCCCGTAGAGCACGGCCAGCCAGTTGGGTTGCAGCAGGAACCCGGCGTCCCGGCGCCTGGCTCGGCCATCCGCTCCAGCCGCCGCACCGACGCCCCCGCCGATCCCAGCAGCAATGCGGTTGTCATGCCACCGATCCCGCCACCGGCGACCACCACGTTGCGGCCTTGGTACTGACGTAGCCGTACTGGTTGGGGCTGACCAGTCGGGCCGGCGCGCCATGGTCACCGTCGAGCGGCCGGCCATCGAGCCGCTCTGCGATGAGCAGGTCCCCAGCCAGGGCCTCCTTGATCGACACGACCGACC
>WNFZ01002303.1_pt1 | contig 18176 bp, 10 predicted proteins | sample 5400081 | NCBI WGS metagenome assembly WNFZ01 (sample SAMN13153365, study PRJNA577476) | soil metagenome | isolation source: 80 cm soil or saprolite under grassland replicate 1 | place: USA:California | collected 2016-06-15 | reverse complement strand
GCCGACCGTGTCGGCGTGCGCATCGGCTTCGACGAATCGCTCGCTCATCAAATCGAGGCGGGCGCCGATCTCTTTCTGATGCCTTCTCTGTACGAGCCCTGTGGCCTCAACCAGATGTTCAGTCTCAAGTACGGTACGATTCCGATCGTGCGCGCCGTGGGCGGCTTGAAAGACACCGTGCAACAGTGCGATACCGATGCTGAAACCGGCACGGGATTTGTGTTCGAACCTTATGAGGCGCAAGCATTGCTCGACGCCATCGATCGTAGTCTGCAGGTTTTTCACAACCAAAGGGCCTGGACCGCGCTGCGGCGCCGGGCCATGGCGATGGATTTTTCCTGGGAGCGATCGGCAAAACGGTATGTAGACTTGTACCGGCAGCTGGTTAATTAAGGGGGAAACAAAATAAGAGGTTTATGATGTACGTGCTGGGCGTAATCATGGCAGGCGGACGGGGCGAGCGTCTTTATCCACTGACGCAGCACCGGGCGAAACCCGCGGTGCCTTTTGGCGGCCGCTACCGTATCATCGATTTCGTGTTGTCGAACTTCGTGAACTCCGGCATCTTGTCGATTTATGTCGTGACCCAGTTCAAAGCGCAGTCCCTGCTGGAACACTTGGACCGTGGCTGGCGCACGACCGATTTTCTCGGCGAACATTTTGTCATTCCGGTGCCGGCGCAAATGCGCTCGGGAGAAGATTGGTACCAGGGCACCGCCGACTGCGTGTATCAGAATTTGTATTTGCTCGAACGGCACAATCCCAAATTGGTCGCCGTTTTCGGCGCCGATCACATCTATCGCATGAATGTCCGGCAAATGATCGACGAGCATCAAAAAAAATCCGCCGATGTCACCATCGCCGCGCTCCCGGTCAAGATCGAAGAGGCCTCCCAGTTCGGCGTTATCAAAGTCGATGCCGATTGGCGCATCATTGGCTTTGACGAGAAGCCGAAAAACCCGAAATCCATCCCGGGAGAGCCGAATTATGCGCTCGTGTCGATGGGCAATTACCTTTTCAACAACGAAGTCTTGATCTCTTCGCTCAATGCCGGTGCCGAGAAGCCCGCGAGCACCCACGATTTCGCCCGTGATATCCTGCCAGAGTTGCTCAACAGCGGCAGAGTTTACGCCTATGACTTTCGCAAGAATCGCGTGCCGATTCCATCGAAAGGAGAAGAGCCGAGCTATTGGCGCGATCTGGGTACCATCGATGCGTACTACGAAGCGAGTATGGACCTATGCTCGATCGACCCGTCGTTTAACTTGTATAACCGCAGCTGGCCGTTGCGCACGGTCGGCTATGCCGACCCGCCGGCAAAATTCGTCTTCGATTGGAAAGACCGCCAGGGCATGGCGGTTAATTCGATCGTCGCTGAGGGAACCATCATCAGCGGCAGTTACGTGCACAACTGCGTGGTGGGCAGAAACGTCAGGATTCACAGCTACAGCCAGATTGAGGACTCCGTGATTATGGACTGGGTCGAAATCGGCCGCGGATGCAAGATCCGCCGCGCAATTATCGACAAGGCCAATGTGATTCCGTCCGGAACACAGATCGGCTACGATGCGGAGAAAGACCGCGAGCGCTATACGGTCTCACCGAACGGCGTGGTCGTGTTGTCACGCGGACCGCGCAAAACGACCTGGGTCATGACTACCCCGTAGCCCGGATTGCCTCGTTTAAGGTTCAACGTTCAAGGTTCCAGGTTCGAAGACACAGGTCCGGTTCCGACGTTGAACTTTGAACATTGAACCTTGAATGAAAAATTCCTATGGACCGCTATATCTGTATTCATGGCCACTTTTACCAACCGCCACGGGAAAATCCCTGGCTCGAAGCCATTGAGCTGCAGGACTCGGCCGCGCCCTATCACGACTGGAACGAACGAATCACCGCGGAGTGCTACGCGCCCAACTCCGTTTCCCGTATTGTCGACGCGCAGAATTGCATCGTTAAGCTAGTCAACAACTACGCGAAAATCAGCTTCAACTTCGGACCGACTCTGCTCTCATGGTTGGAAGCGAAATCACCGGACGTCTATGCGGCGATTTTGCAGGCCGACAAGGAGAGTCAGAAACGTTTTTCCGGCCACGGCTCCGCCATGGCGCAAATTTACAATCACGTAATAATGCCGCTGGCCAATAGCCGTGACCGCGCCACCCAGGTTGTCTGGGGAATTCGCGACTTCGAAAAAAGATTCAAGCGCGCCCCGGAGGGGATGTGGCTGCCGGAAACCGCGGTGGACCTGGAAACCCTCGAGCTACTGGCAAACCACGGCATCCGCTTCACTGTGCTCGCGCCCCACCAGGCCGCTCGCGTGCGGCCGATCGGCGACCCTGTATGGCACGACCTAAACGGCACTTCGATCGACACGACCCGGGCATACCTGCAACGGCTGCCGTCGGGACAATCCATCGCACTATTTTTTTATCACGGGCCGACTGCGCGAGCCGTGGCATTCGAAGGGTTACTCTCCCACGGCGACCGCTTCGTCGAGCGATTGACCGGCGCTTTCTCTGCGGAGAGCCAGCGGCCGCAGCTCGTGCACATCGCCACCGACGGCGAAAGCTACGGTCATCATCATCGCTTTGGCGACATGGCGCTCGCCTACGCCTTGGAACAGATTGACAGCGGGCAGTTGGCCCGACTGACCAATTGCGGCGAGTTTGTGGAACAGCACCCGCCGACCGACGAGGTCGAAATCATTGAAAAAAGTTCCTGGAGTTGCGCTCACGGCATCGGTCGCTGGTGGAGTGATTGCGGCTGCAACACCGGCGCGCATCCCGGCTGGAACCAAGAATGGCGCACCCCCCTACGCAATGCGCTCGACTGGCTGCGTGACGCCATCGCTCCTCGATGGGAGACTATAACTCGCGAGCTTCTAAAAGATCCTTGGGCGGCGCGTGACGCTTACATCGACGTCCTGTTTCATCGATCCCTGGAAAACATAGAGAACTTTTTCTCACGCCACGCGGCTCGGACCTTGACGCACGCGGAAAAGACCATGGTGCTCCAGTTACTGGAGCTGCAGCGCCACGCGATGCTCATGTACACCAGCTGCGGCTGGTTTTTCGACGATTTTTCCGGCATCGAGACGGTTCAGAATCTCCAGTTCGCCGGACGCACCGTTCAATTGGCGGAAACATTTTTCGGCATTTCTTTGGAAGCTCAATTAACCCACCTCTTAGCGTTGGGAAAAAGCAACTTGCCCGATCAGGGAGACGGATCACAAATCTATGACCGGATGGTTCGACCGGCTAAAGTCGACTGGAAAAAAGTCGCCGCCCATTACGCAGTGAGCAGTTTGTTCGAAGATTTTCCGAAAGAAGCGACGATTTATTGTTACGATGCCGTACTCGAAGACCGGCAAATTTTCACCGCGGGCGGCGCCAAATTGGGGATTGGCCGGATTGAGCTCAGATCGAAGGTCACGCTGGAGTCCCAAAAACTAAACTTCGGTGTGCTGCACTTCGGCGACCACACTGTCAACGGCGGCGTAGCGGAATTCGTCGACGATAATGCTTACCAGGACATTATCCGCAGCGCCGTAGAACCGTTCATGCGCGCCGATTTCACCGCGGTCATGCGACTAATGGAGCGCCGCTTCGGTGAATCGAACTATTCACTGCGGTCGCTTTTTCGAGAAGAGCAACGAAAGGTCTTGCAGACGATTCTCGCAGCCGATTTGCAAGAGGCCGAATCTCTTTACCGTCAAATTTATGAGCGCCGCGCGCCTTTGATGCGTTTTTTGACCGACCTCGGCATACCTTTACCGAAAGGATTTTCAGCGGCCGCGGAGTTTGTGGTTAATAATTATCTGCGCGCGGCGTTCGAACAACCTAGCATCGATCCCAATCAAGTCATTAGCTGGTTCAAAACCGCCAGGCTGGAAGGTGTATCGCTAGACGCAGCCACACTGGAATTTGCGTATCGTCGGTCGTTGGAAGACGCGGCTATGAGATTTGCAATCGAACCGTTGATAATCGGACAATTCTACGAGGTCGCGAGCTTACTCCAGTATCTTCCATTCAGCGTCAATCTATGGAAGGTCCAGAACATCTACTACGATCTCTTGAAACATGTTTACCCGAACAAACGCAAAGAACTGGGAGTCGGCGATGAAGCCGTTCGTTCCTGGGTCAGTCGCTTCGAAGATCTCGGCCGCTTGCTCGGCATCAAAATAACCTAGCGCCCCTCTAGCGGGGCGCTAGGTTGAGCTGAAAACTATCACTCGCAGTACTGCGCGCTTTAGAAAATTCCCCTGATCAAGCCGCCCACTGCGCGAAACGGCAGAGCAATCACCTCGCCCACGACGTCGACGGTGCTGCTCAACACGCCGCCGGATTCATTTTGAGTCTCGGTCGTGGTTTCAGTCCTCCTGTCCACGCCCGCTGGATAATCCCTGGTCTCAGTCGTCACTGTTCTACTGTGCGTGGAACACCCGAATCCTGTGGTTAATACAACGATCACCAATAGGCCAATCGCAAACTTACGCATGATGACCTCCCTGGCATAAAACTGCCTGTCGGCGTATAAACCCCTCATCACATCAATCCCATTCAACTAGCTAACTGAGCAAGGCTTGTACCAGCGGTCGATAATGTCGATTTAATGAGATTTTTTTGCCGATGGGCTTCTTGCCGCAACTGTTTTGTCGGGTTTTTCCCGTCGCTCCGAACCGGATTAACGGACTGAGATTTGCCCTCCGACATCGAAAGAGAAAAATTGATCAAGCGCGGATAAAAAACGTAACCGTCGGACGGATCGTGACCAAGAGCTCGGAGAAACCTGATCATCCTACTCGGAGCTTTTGAAATCCTGAATCTTAATGCCGTGTTTTTTCAGCAGGTCATAAAAATCGGCGCGATACTTGCCGGCTATTTCCGCCGCTTTCGCCGCCTTGCCGTCGCAGGACTCCAACACGCGAATGAGATAAGCCTTCTCGAATTCCGCTCTCGCTTCTCGGAGTGATTTCAGCGGACCATCCGGTGACACATGGCTTGTCGGCGGCGAGCCATCTTGGGGCGCCACGTCGATGGCAACTTTCGTTTGCAGAATGAGATCATCCGTGATGAGTCCCTCAGCCATGACGACGCCGTATTCGATGATGTTTTCTAGTTCCCGTACATTTCCCGGCCAGTCGTAGTCCATCAGCTTTTTCATCGCTTGAGGAGTGAGACCTTTGATTTCTCTTTTAGTCTGCTCAGCAAATATTTTTAAAAAATGATCCACCAAATGCGGGATATCTTCCTTTCTCTCGCGCAGCGGAGGTAAATGAATGGGAATGACATGAATCCGGTAAAATAGATCCTCGCGGAATAGCCCCTTTTTGACTTCCTCTTCTAACACCTTGTTAGTTGCTACGAGCACTCTGACATTGACCTTTACCGGTTTTTCGCTGCCGACTGGATAGTATTGCCGTTCTTCCAACACTCGAAGTAGTTTGGCCTGAACGGGCAAGGGCATATCGCCGATCTCATCCAAAAAGATCGTGCCCTCATGGGCCTGAGCAAACAAGCCTTTGGTGCTGCGAACGGCGCCGGTAAAAGCTCCCTTTTCGTGGCCGAATAACTCGCTCTCCAGAAGATTCTCTGGGATCGCGGCACAATTGATCGCGACAAATAAAGCATCTTTGCGCTCGCTCGCTAAATGGATCGCTTTGGCAATCAACTCTTTCCCGGTTCCACTTTCGCCGTGAATGTAAACCGTGGAATCTGTCTTGGCAATGCGCGATACGGCCTCGAGCACCCGACGCATCGCCTCGCTTTTGGTGACGATGTTGGTAAATCCGTATCGCTCTTCTAAAAGACCTTTCAAGCGCCGGTTTTCCGCGGTGAGCTGTTGCTTTTCCAGCGCGCGAGAAATTTGCAATAGCAGCTCGCGGGCGTCAAAGGGCTTTGTTAGATAATTGTAAGCGCCCCGTTTCATGGCTTCGACGGCACTGTCGATGCTGCCATACCCAGTCAAGATGATGACCGGCATTTCCGGATGGTTTTCATGCAGTTCCTCCATCAAGGAAATGCCGTCAGTGCCCTCGAGTTTCATATCCACCACTGAGAGATCAAAAGCAACGTTCTTGGCGGCGAGTTTGGCCTCTTCCGCGCTAAAGGCCGTGGTCACCTCATAATCCGCGGTTTCAACCCGGGTCTTCATCAACTCGAGCAGATTAGCGTCATCATCGACGACTAGTATTTTGCCGGCTGACATGTGCGTCCTTACTAGGCTGCTTTTCTGAGCAGCGCCAAAATACTACGGTTGTTAGGTTCCCTTCCTCGCGCGAACCCGGCTGATTAGCGGTCCACCGAGGAGGCCCAGTGTAGAATTCTTAATTGATCATCGCAAGATGCACATCACTGGATGACTTGGCGAGCTGGATTGGGCCGGCAGATGAATTTCCCGGCCACGGATAATCGGCAAGCACATTGAAATTTGACAAGGAACCTAAGTCGCTGGCACGGCCGGAGCGAAGACCGCGGGGCGCCGATAGGCGCTCGCGAATTTTCTTTGACCCGATCGAAAACGATGCCTCTTGATAGTCTTAGGAATCACCCTTCAGCAGTGGAGAGAGCTTCTACTTGCACTCGAGCGACACCGAGGCCGACGATTCCAAGGGCGCCGGCGGCCGCACGCGATAAGTCGATGATTCGCCCGGCTGCATGCGGTCCGCGATCATTGATTCTTACTTCCACGGAATGTCCATTCGCCAGGTTAGTAACTTTCGCTCTGCTGCCCAGCGGAAAAGTATTATGCGCGGCAGTCATCAAAGATTGATCAAACACCTCCCCACTGGCAGTTGGCTTTCCATGAAAACCCGGCCCATACCAAGAAGCTTTGCCCAACTGCGTAAGCCTGTTTCGCAGGCTTCCGGTCTTTTTTGTTTTTTTGACAGCTTCAGGTGGTCGATCCGCTTGCAGCTGCTCTTGCCGCGGCGATGGCACTGACGTGGCTATTGTTGACCCGCTGTGCTGCTGGGAAGATTCGATTAACGCGCCGAAAGCTTGACACGAAAGCAACAAAGACAACAGCAGCGTCGAGATACGCCCGGTGACACTGAGATAATTTACCGAGGCACGTAAGAAGTTCAGATCGCGGCGCATAAATTACCGGGCACTTGACGGCTCGCCTCTTGGCATCCGTTTCAACTGTCGAATTTCTTGTTGGTTGTGGACGGAACGAAGCCTCACCTGTCCAATGCCTAAGGAGAGGGCAAATGTGATGCCACATGAATGAAAATTCCGTCAAGGTCGCAATTTTAAAGATAAAAATCACTGACGGGCAATGGTAGGAATTTTAATTTATATGTAGGGGCTTCTGTACGGCTCTGTGTGAAATCTCCTACATTTTTCGAGAAGCGAAAAATGCCCAATAAAGATCTGAAGATAATTCAGCGCTCAATGAATCAAGGTTGTGCAGTTCTCGTCTCTGTCCGCTTTTCTGTCGCAGGATTGCTATCGAGCGGCAGACGAACCGCGAACGTCGTTCCCTCGCCCGGCTTACTCTGCAAGGTAATCTTGCCGCCATGCGCTTTGACAATCCGATCGCAAATAGATAGGCCAAGACCTAGTCCACGCCTCTTCTTTGCGGTAAAAAACGGCTGGAAAATCTTCCGCGCGGTTTCAGCATCGATTCCGTAGCCGGTATCGCTTACCGTTATGGTGATGCGATCGGTTGAATCTCTCACCGCACCCACCGTCAACTTGCCGCCCGTTGGCATGGCGTCCACAGCGTTCAAGCATAGATTCAAGATCACCTGTTGCAACTGCTGAGCGTCTACGCAGATTCGCGGCAGATCTTCTTCTATCGTCGTGACGGTTTCGACATGGTTCTTTCCCGCGTGACCTTTCACTAAGTCCACTGTCTTGTGGATGATCTCGTCGATCCGCGTCAAAGCAAAGTCCGCGCTTTTGGGTCGGCCGAATTCTAGCACCTCCTGGACCAGCTTTTCACACCGTTTGGCCTCTTCGGCAATGATCTGCACATGGCGGTAATTTTCCTCGGAGGGATCCATGCCGCTGAGCAGTCCCTGGGCAAAACCCAATATAATTCCTAAGGGATTGTTGAATTCGTGCGCCATGGACGCAGTCAATTCTCCCACCGCGACCAGGCGACCGGATGCCATGAGTTGCTGTTCCAGTTCTTTGGCTTGGTTGCGCAACCGCTCTTCGCTTTGGCGCAGCGCCTCCTCTGTGCGCACGCGTTCGATGAATTGGCTGATCTCACTACCAATCGTTTGCACGATCTCGAGCAGTTCCGCGTCTTCCGCACGGACTTTGTCGCTGACGAATTCCGCGACGGCGAGAATTTCATCGCGCAACATGATCGGAAAGGCGAACGCCCCGTGCAGCCCCTCGTCGGCTGCGCATTGACTGCGTGAGGAATCGCTTGCTATGGCAATATCGGAGACCCATAGCGATTCTTTGTTGGCCCAGACTCGTCCGGGCAAATCGTGGCCTCGCGCAATAACCAGGTTGCGGCTCTGCTCGAGAAATTTCGCAAACCTCTTTGCCGGGCGATGCCAGGTTTCCAAACACCTGAGCGCTTGTCGGTTCCTGTCTACGGTCCAGAAAATCGCCAGATCCCAACCCATGCCTTCACCGATTGTTTGCAGTAAATTGCCGCACGCCTCCGCCATCGTCTGCGATTCAGCCAAAATCCGCGTTACCGCTTGGTCGATCATCAGACGCTGAGCCGTGCGCTTGCGGCTGGTGATATCGCGCGTGCACTCCAGCACGACTCGGCCTCCCGCTCGGTCGCTAATGAGCTTGAAGCGACTCTCGACGATAATTCGCCGGCCAGTTTTAGTTTTGTGCGTTAGTTCGCCGGCCCATTCACCCCGGTTGGCGAGCGACAGATCAAAGGATTCCTGCGTTTCCGGATATTCAGTTGAGAGCAATTCCTGACTCGCACGCCCGATCGCATCCTGCTGGGAATAGCCGTAGAGCTGCTCAGCGCCGCGATTCCAGAAGACAATCGTGCCGTGCAAGTCCCAAGCGAAGATCGCTTCATTCGCGAGATTCAAAAGATCCGCCTGGCGCTGCAAAAATTCTTCTTGCTCACGAAGCGCATTTTCGACTCTGTCCCTCTCCTTCTCCCGTTCGCGCAAAAGCTCGGCGGCGCGGCTCATCTCGCGCCCCAGAGTCTCGAGTTCGGCGATGGGCGATAGATTGGGCGAAGAAATTAAACCTCCCCGGCCCAACGCATGGGCGACGGATGAAAGCTCGCGAATCGAACGGGATACTTGGCGGGCGAAAATTAAAGCTACGCCGATGCCGAGGAGCAACAGCAGAGCTCCCGCAGCCACGACTCCAATGGAGCGGCCTACAATGGCGTCGACCTCCGAGCTCGGAGCGACCACGGCCAAATGCCAACGCGATAGCTGAGAACCGCCGATCGCGGCATAGGCGCGAGTTCCGTCTTCGGTATTGCCGTTAAGCAGTTGCTCGCGTTGCTCCAGGCGGGTCTGGCGGAGCAGAGGTCCGACTGGCTGACCGACGTATTTCGCCGCGTCACGGGTGGCGGCGATAGTAACTCGCCGAGTGTCGAAAAGAGTGCCTAGCCACTCGCTGGGAATTTGCTGGCGTATGAGAATGTCGGTGAAAATCTGCGGTTCGATTGCCGCGGTAATGACGTAAATAATCTTGCCTTCGCGCCGAACCGGCACGTGGATATTGACGCCTCTCTCGCGGGAATCGTCAGCGGAATAATCGCTGACCACGGGCCGCGCAGCGCGCAAAACCTCGGTCAGGTTTTCTTGGCTGATATTGCCTGGATCGGCGGCCTGAGGTTTTGTGATGCTCATCAGTCGCTGGCCTGAGGTATCGAACAGCATGATACTCTTCCAGCTCTTCTGGGTGCGGAAAATCCGCACGGCAATTTCGCGAAAACTATCCACCAAGCCAAAGTCCAATGGATCCGCGGTGGCAAGCGCATCGAGATTGGTCAGCGAGGCTTTGATTTCCAAGTCGACGGCTAGAGCCAACGCCCGCGCGGTGTCTTCCAATCCGCGCCGCCGATTGGCTTGCTCCTGGCGCGCAAACAGAACCATCATGACGATCGAGAAGATCAGCAGGGGAGCAAGTCCGCCAACAATCAGTCGAATCAAATGTCGATTGAGCGAGGTGGGATGAGAAAACCAGCGCGCCAGGAAGGGGCCGACGAAAGACATGGCAGATGCGACGAGAACATTGAACGTATTATTCTATTATCCAAAATTCAGATTTTCGATGGCCGCCCTATTCAATCTCAATACTCCAGGCGATTGCAATAAGCCAGGCGCACTCGATATCTGCGCCGTACGGGAATTAAAGACTCTTGATCGTTTCCGACAGCTCTTGGAGATCGACGGGCTTGGTGAAATAACGGGAGGCGCCTTTGTCAAACGCCTGTCTAATGCTGCTCACCGTCGGGTAAGCCGTCATTATAATGACTTTCATTCCAGGTTGGCGCTCGGTAAGCGATTCGAGCAAAGACAACCCGTCAGCCACTCCGAGTCTGATATCAAGCAACGCTATGTCAAAGGCTCGCTGTTGCACGAGATCGAGAGATTCCTCCGCGCTTGTCGTCGTTGCAATCTCAAATCCTCGCTCAGTTAAGAACCACTTGAGGAGCGTGAGGAAATTTTCTTCATCGTCGACAACGAGCACCGATCGTCGACTGCTGCGCTTCATAACTTCTGAAGATGACTGCACCTTGTCACCTCAGGAATTTGCTAAACGGCAATGCAGGTCATCGCGCGCCCGGTTGGTCGGGCGCCGCTGCAGCTGCGCATCACCGATCGCGAACTTCCTCCCGTAAGCGTTGATTCTCTCTCCTTAGCTGCTCAAGCTCGGCGGCGTTTCGATCAATCTGGCGTTGTTGCTCATCTTGTCTTACTTCCCGGCCCATCAATTGATCACCGATTAGCGCGCCTGCGATCAATCCCACAGGTCCGCCGATCAATGCACCGGCTGCCGCATGACCCACAGTGCTTCCGATAATTGCGCCGGTTCCGGCTCCTACGCCAGCGCCAATGAGTCCGCCTTGCTCTCTCGTCGTCAGCGGCGAGCTACAACCCACCACGAATAACAAAGCCATGCCGACGAACATTACGCCTACATATGGTGTCTTCATTGTGTTATTTCCTCCACTTAAAACTATGGTGTGCTGGTTTGAGCAGCAAAACTTGGATTACTCCTCCCGCACGGTTAATCGCTTGCTCACTAGTGACGATTCCTAATGGGGAAACCCGCAAGGCCTGTGCCAGTTATGTCGCAAACAACCAGGGCGCTAATTTGACAGCTATTTTGCTGTTGGAGAAAGATTTTCTGACAGAATTTTTATACACAAAAAGCATTTGATTGAGTGATTATTGCTTACCAATTGGCGCCACACGAACGGTCGGAGAAACGCAGAAGTCAGCCCGTAGATTAACTCGAGCGTCCGCATGATCGCTCTTGCATTTCCTCACCCCCAATCTCTCGCGTGCTGCGCACTGGCGGGTAATTCTCACGGCCATCCACGCAACCCTGGGTGCCAAAAAATTCCAGACGCGGCAGAAGATAAATATAAAGGAGCAACTGGCATGCCAGTTGCTCCTGGATTATAGTGGCCTTTACAATCACTAGAAATTCGCGCGCTCAGCAGTTGAAATTGAAGGGTTTCTCCTACCAAATTAGTAGGGAAATTGGCTAGTATGTTTTCAGGTTCTCGGACTCTTTAAGGCGCCTTGGTTTGCAGAGCACCGAGCGGCAAAGGTTGCCGGCCGATCATTTAACCGCACCTTAAGAAAGTCTCATGCTCAATCCACTGTTCAACATTAGAATAGCCGATGTCCTCGATATCTTATTCGTCGCCACGATGTTTTACACCGCGAGCGTCTGGTTGAAACAAACCCGAGCCGCCTTCATCGTGCGCGGCCTTTTTATCCTTGTTGTTGTATACATCCTCGCGCGTCAACTCGGGCTCGAGTTAACCGCATGGATCTTTCAAGGTTTCTTCGCCATATCTCTAATCATTGTAGTGGTGATTTTTCAGGAAGAGTTGAGACAAGTTTTTGAAAGGATCGCGGTCTGGAGCTTTGCCGCTCAGAGGGCTTCGCCGCTGCGTTCCGAAACTGCCGACGTGCTGACTCGAACTTTGGCGGACTTGGCGCGAGATCGAGTGGGGGCAATTGTCGTAATCCAAGGTAAGGATCCCCTGGGGCGACATATTACAGGAGGCATCGAGTCAGATGCGAAGCTCAGCGGACCCATTCTTAAAAGTATATTTGATCCCCACTCCCCCGGTCATGATGGCGCGGTCATAATCGAAAAAGATCGGATCTCCCGGTTTGCCGCCCATTTACCGCTTTCTAAAGACCTGCGGCAGTTGTCTGACGTGGGTACCCGCCACAGCGCCGCTCTTGGACTTGCCGAGCTGACCGACGCGCTGTGTCTGGTAGTCTCCGAGGAACGAGGGCGCATCTCGGTCGCCCGAAACAGTCGATTGAACGCAATTTCCAATCCGCAGGAACTCGGGTTGCAGCTACAACAATTTTTGCACGAAAAGTACCCGCCGGCTGCCGAACAAAAATGGGTGTCGATGCACTTGTTGAAAGAGAACTGGCTCGCCAAAGTCGTGACCGTCGGCCTGGCAATCGGCTTATGGTATGTTTTGGTACCCGGATCAGAAAAGATTGAAGCCACGTACTCTGTGCCCGTGGCCGTCGACAACTTGCCTCATGACCTGGCGCTCGAGAGCGTCAAACCCGACCGGGTACAGGCTACCTTCGTTGGGCCGAAACGCGCGTTTTATTTATTCGACCCGACTAAATTGAAAGTCAGTGTGGATGCATCGCTGATCGATTCTGGTCGGCGAACACTTCGGATATCGGAACAAAACCTGCGTTTTCCCAAAGACCTTAACCTTCAGGACTTGACCCCCGCGACACTACAAATTTCCGTCAGCAGGCTTTCGGAAAAAAACGATCAAAAAAAAGGCTGAATGGCCAATGATCGAAAGCGAATTCAACGACAAACGGGTCACCATCGAGAGAATCGCGCCGGAGATTGACTTTGGTTCGTACCCGATCAAACGAACCGTCGGCGAGTCAATTGTGGTGGAAGCGGACATTTTCACCGACGGTCATGACGCCTTGTACGGGCTGCTTCTGGTGCGCCGGGAGGCCGAGCAAAATTGGGCCGAGCTACCGATGGAATTCGTTGCCAATGATCGTTGGCGCGCGAGCTTCATCACTCCCGAGATCGGCCGGTATTTTTACACCGTGCAGGCTTGGATCGACAGTTTCGGCTCTTGGCGCCGTGATCTCGAAAAAAAACTTGCCGCACGCCAGCTGGAGCCGCTGGACTTTTTGATCGGCGCTCAGCTGGTCGAAGAAGCGAGCCGGCGCTCTACTGGCGTCGATGCCACAAAGCTCCGCGAGGCGGCAGAGACGCTGCGAAAGGTAAAGCCCGGCGAAGATCTATCGCTCGCCACAGACGCGGACCTTGCTCGCTTGGTGAATCGCTATCCCGATGCGCGTTTTGTCAGCCGTTATGCCAAGGAACTGTCCGTCGTCGTTGATCGCGATAGAGCCCGCTTCAGCAGTTGGTATGAAATGTTTCCGCGCTCGTGCGCGACGACGCCGGACACGCACGGTACCTTTAAAGATTGCGAACGGCGTCTTCCTTATGTTGCTTCGATGGGTTTCGACGTTCTTTACCTGCCGCCGATTCATCCGATCGGGCGCAGTCATCGCAAAGGAAAAAACGGCAGCGTGCACGCAGAGAAGCGTGATCCCGGCAGCCCGTGGGCGATCGGTTCCAGCGAGGGCGGCCACAAATCGATTCACCCAGCACTCGGCACCTTAGCGGATTTCCAAAGCCTGGTAAAAAAGGCGCGCGAATATAACATCGAGATCGCGTTAGATCTGGCCTACCAGTGCAGTCCCGACCATCCTTACGTCACCGAACACCCCGAGTGGTTTCATTGGCGGCCGGATAATACGATCCAGTATGCGGAAAACCCGCCCAAAAAATACCAGGACATCTACCCGTTGGAATTTACCGGCGAGGGCGCCGAGGAACTCTGGCGAGAACTAAAATCCGTCATTCAGTTCTGGATCAGTCAAGGCGTTCACATCTTCCGCGTCGATAACCCGCACACCAAACCATTTCCCTTTTGGCAATGGGTGATCGAAGAAATCAAAAAGGATCTTCCCGACGTCATATTTCTGGCGGAGGCGTTCACCCGTCCTAAAGTCATGTACCGTCTGGCAAAACTGGGCTTCTCTCAGTCCTACACCTATTTCGCTTGGCGCAACTCCAAGTACGACCTCTCGCAGTATTTCACGGAATTGAGCCAAAGCGAGGTGCGCGAATACTTCAGGCCCAATCTCTGGCCCAACACGCCTGACATTCTAACCGAGTATCTGCAGTTCGGCGGGCGGCCGGCGTTTATGGTGCGGCTAATATTGGCCGCCACACTCGGCGCAAACTACGGCATCTACGGTCCGGCCTTCGAGCTCTGCGAGAGCCAAGCGCGCGAGCCTGGCAGTGAAGAGTATCTAAACTCGGAAAAATACGAGATCAGATTCTGGGATCTGGAGCAAAAAAACAGCTTGAGCGAATTGATCGCCCGGGTGAACCGTATTCGCCGCGAGAACGCCGCGCTGCAAAGCGACCGCGGGCTGGAGTTTGTGCCGGTCGATAACGACCAAATCATTTGCTACGCGAAGCACAGTGAAAAGCCACAGAATACCATCTTGACGGCGGTCAATTTGGACCCGCACCACGTGCAATCGGGATGGGTCGATGTGCCCTTGGAGGTTCTCGGCGTGGGCGCGACAGAACCCTACCAGCTACACGATCTGCTGACCGACGCGCGCTATTTGTTCCACGGTCCGAGAATCTATGTTGAGCTCAACCCGCAGATTGTGCCGGCCCACATTTTCCGCCTGCGCGGCCGGACCAAACGGGAGCAAGACTTCGATTACTACATGTAGCAGGCAACGAGGCACCAGCCATGAGTCGAGCGATCAAGAGAAGCGAAGAGCCTGTGCTCGAGAAAAACCCGCTCTGGTACAAGGACGCGGTCATTTACGAGCTCCACGTCAGAGCGTTTTGTGATGGTAACGCAGACGGCATCGGCGATTTCACCGGGCTGACCGAAAAGCTCGATTATATTCGTGACCTCGGTGTGACGGCGATCTGGCTCTTGCCCTTTTATCCTTCGCCATTGCGAGATGATGGCTACGACATTTCCGATTACACCGATATCCACCCTGATTACGGCACGGTGCAGGATTTTAAAATCTTTTTGCGGGAAGCTCATCGACGTGGTCTCTATGTCATTAGCGAGCTGGTCATCAATCACACCTCGGATCAACACCCGTGGTTTCAGCGTGCGCGCGAGGCCAAGCCCGGCAGCAGCGCGCGTGACTTTTATGTTTGGAGCGTCGGACAAGAGAAATACCGCGACGCGCGGGTCATCTTTAAGGATTTCGAGTTTTCCAATTGGGCTTGGGACCCGATAGCCAAGGCTTACTATTGGCATCGCTTCTACTCACACCAACCGGACTTGAACTTTGACAATCCGGAAGTCCGTAAAGCAGTGTTCAACGTCTTGGATTTCTGGTTGGAGATGGGCGTGGACGGCCTGCGCTTGGACGCCGTACCGTATCTTTGCGAGCGCGAAGGAACCAACTGCGAAAATCTCCCGGAGACCCATGCCTTCCTTAAAGAGCTGCGCGCGTACGTCGACAGAAAATACCAGTACCGCATGCTCTTGGCCGAAGCCAACCAGTGGCCCGAGGATGCCGCCAGTTACTTCGGCGCCGGCGACGAGTGTCACATGGCATTTCACTTTCCGGTGATGCCGCGTTTGTTCATGTCCCTGCGTATGGAAGATCGCTTTCCGACTATCGATATTCTCGATCAAACTCCGCAAATTCCGGAAAACTGTCAATGGGCTCTGTTCCTGCGCAACCACGACGAGCTTACGCTGGAAATGGTCACCGACGAAGACCGCGATTACATGTATCAGGTTTACGCCAACGATCCGCGCGCGCGCATCAACCTCGGCATCCGCCGCCGCCTGGCGCCCTTAGTCGACAATAACCGCCGGCGCATGGAGCTGCTCAACAGCTTGCTCTTTTCTCTGCCCGGCACACCCGTGATCTACTACGGCGATGAAATCGGCATGGGTGACAATTTCTACCTCGGCGACCGCAATGGCGTGCGCACGCCGATGCAGTGGAGCGCGGACCGCAACGCCGGTTTTTCACGAGCCAACCCGCAGAAGCTCTTCTTGCCGATCAACATCGATCCCGAGCACCACTATGAAACCGTCAACGTCGAAGCCCAGCAGCAAAACCCGAGCTCGCTGCTCTGGTGGATGAAACGGCTGATTGTTTTGAGCAAAAACTACCAAGCCTTCGGCAAAGGGACGATCGAGTTTCTCTATCCGGACAATCGCCAGGTGCTGGTATTTTTGCGCCGATACAAGGACGAGATCATTTTGGTGGCGGCGAATTTGTCCCGGTTCGTAAATTTCGTCGAGCTCGACCTTTCAGCCTACAAAGGCCTGGTCCCCATAGAACTCTTCGGCCATACGCGTTTCCCGAGCATCGGCGAACTGCCTTATTTTTTGACGCTGGGCCCGCACGCGTTTTATTGGTTCAAGCTGGAATCGCCAACGGCGACGGAAGGTCAGACCGCACGGCCTGGCTTTGAGCCGGCAACCTTGGAGATTACCGGCTCGTGGGAAAACATTTTCCAGTATGGGCCGTTGGCGGCGCTGGAGCGAACCTTGCCGGCATACCTGCAGAGCCGCCGCTGGTTTGGCGGCAAAGCTCAGCCGATCCGCTCGGTGAAAATCGTCGACCTCATTCCGCTTCCCAGCGACGCCTTGGCGGCCTGTTTCACCACCTGGGAGATCCAGTATCACGGCAAGCCTGCCGAAACCTACTTCGTGCCCCTCGGGTTTGTCGCGGCCGAGCGCGCGTCTGAGATACGCCAAGCGAACCCCCAAGCCGTTGTTGCACAGCTCAAGGTCACGGAAGCAAGCGGCGAGATCGAAGGAATCCTCTGTGATGCCGTTTACGACACCAATTTTTGCAAAGCCTTGATGACCGCGGTATCGCGCGGGCGGCGGTTCAAGGCCAATGGCACGGAATTGCTGACGGAGCCCTCCAAGGTCTTTCGCGAAGCCTACGGCCCCGTCGAGCTCGAGCCAACGATCCTCAAACGAGAGCAAAGCAATACTTCAGTGACCTTCGGTGACCGTTTGATCCTTAAGCTCATACGCCGCGTTAGCGAAGGTCTTAACCCCGATCTGGAGATCGGCCGCTTCCTCACCGAAAAAGCCGGGTTCGCGTTTAGCCCGGTTTTCGCTGGCGCGCTCCAGCTTCGCAAAGGACGAGCTGAGCCGGCCATGGTGGGAATCATTCATGGACTGGTGGCGAACGAGGGTGACGCCTGGGGTTATACCCAGGACAGTCTAGCCCAGTACTTCGATGAAATCGTCGCCCATCAACCGGATGCCAAGGAGGCGGCGCTCACACCACGCCCGTTAGTCGAACTGGCTGACGAAGAGATCCCAGAATTCGCCCGCCACGCCCTCGGTTCTTTCTTGTCTTCGATGATGCTGCTGGGCCAGCGCACCGGAGAACTACATCGGGCTCTGGCATCCGATGTGAAGAGCGCCGCCTTCGCGCCGGAACCTTTCACGGCGCTTTATCGCCGGTCACTGTACCAGAGCATGCGCGCCATGGCCGACCAATCATTGAATCTACTCGGCAAACGGCTGAAGGACCTACCCGAACCGATCCGCGCCAACGCCGATAAGCTCGTGAAACTCAAAAACGTTATTTTGGCTCGCTTCCGCCAATTGTTGGACGTCAATAGCACGGCCATGCGCATCCGCTGTCACGGCGATCTTCATTTGGGGCAAGTGCTTTTTACCGGCAAAGACTTTGTCATCATCGATTTTGAAGGCGAGCCGACGCGCCCGCTCGGCGAGCGGCGCATAAAACGCTCGTCGCTGCGCGACGTCGCCGGCATGCTGCGCTCCTTCAATTACGCCGTGATGGTGAAACTAAAGAGCCAGACTGCCCGGACTGATGATCCGGCGCTATTGCGATCATGGGCGCGCTTTTGGAATCGTTGGGTGTCGGTCGCCTATTTACGCGGCTATCTGGACGCCACCGCGCAAGCGGG
>WNFZ01006903.1_pt1 | contig 18191 bp, 15 predicted proteins | sample 5400081 | NCBI WGS metagenome assembly WNFZ01 (sample SAMN13153365, study PRJNA577476) | soil metagenome | isolation source: 80 cm soil or saprolite under grassland replicate 1 | place: USA:California | collected 2016-06-15 | reverse complement strand
AGGGTGCCAGGCTCCTCCGCGGAGGGATCGAAGAAGACAGGATCGTCGGGCCCAGGGTCTAGGCCGAAGCGTTCCCGGAACTCCCGCCGAAGGGCCTCCAGGGTCTCTCGAGACACCTCGCGCTCCCGCACGTCGCGGTCCGGTCTCGGACTCTCGGCGCCGACGGGGCTCGCATGGACGGGGAGCGCGACCGCACGACCGCGACTAGAGCGGCTGGCACGCGACCGGGACGACGGATCACCGACCCGATTTCTACTCCGAGAAGCCAACGTGAGCTCCTTTGGTAGAAAGTTGGTAGAAAGTTACCGCCGACCCCTGACTCCGACAGACGCCAACATGGCGCCTGACCTGCGGTTTCCTTCGTCGCGGGGACGGGATTTGAACCCGTGACCTCTGGGTTATGAGCCCAGCGAGCTACCGGACTGCTCCACCCCGCACGCCGATGCTAGCAACCCCCGCCCCGAGCGCCAAGCCCCTCGACTCGACTGCGAGATCTCAACCTTCACATATCGTTAACGTGGTGGAGGCTTCGTCCCCGCTCCCCGCCGGTACTCTCGAAGACATGGATCGACCGATCGGCATCCCCAGCAACCCGAACGACGAGTCCCCCCGCAAGGCTGTGCTGGCGCTCGTGGCCCACGACGAGAAGAAGGACGACCTCCTCCGCCTGGCCAAACGATATCGCTCCAGCCTGACCCGGCTGCACCTGCTAGCCACGTCCCATACCGGAACTCTCCTCTCGGAGGAGGTTGGCCTTCCCGTCGAGCGGTTCCGGAGCGGGCCCGAAGGCGGCGACATGCAGATCGGCGCTCGGATCGTCCAGGGGGATGTGGACGCCGTCGTGTTCCTCCGCGATCCCCTGACCGCCCATCCCCACGAGCCGGACATCCAGGCGCTGGTGAAGGTCTGCGACGTGCACGGGGTGCCCGTGGCCACCAACCTCGCGTCGGCGGAGATCCTCCTTCGGTCGCTCTCGCAGGCCATCTGGTGGGGGCGGGACGCGGCGGCCGCATCCCACGCCTAGGGCGCAGAGAGCACCCGTCCATCCGAAAGGCTCAGCCGGACGGGCTCGGCGTGGGCGACACGGTGGGCGTGGGCGACACGGTGGGCGAAGGTGACGCGGTGGGCGAAGGCGACGGCGAGCCAGTGCCGGTCCTCGCCGCCAGCTGCCCGGCCCGCCGGATGGCCGCTTGGGCAGCGTTCACCTCGTCCTGGTAGGTCGCGAGATCGCCGGCCTTGAGCGCCGCGTCGGCCGCGGCGAAATGGTCCAAGGCCCGTTGCAGGAGCTGCGCGATCTGCCGTTGGAGGCTTCCTCCCGGCGTCGGGCCCCCGCCCCCACCTTCCGGCGGCACGACCTGCGCCCCGAATGAGTCGTTCAGCGCATCCGTCAACGTGCTGCCCAGCCCCACGTCTCCTCCATTGGTCACCAGGACCCGCTTCAACTCGGGGATGGCGGTCTCTTGCGCGGACCGGACGTACACAGGCTCGACGTAGAGGAGGCCGTCCCCCACGGGGATGATCAGGAAATCGCCGAACCTGATCTGAGAGCCGCTCTGGCCGAACAGGGTCTGGTCGGCGGAGAACCTGGGATCCTGGCGCATCCGGGCGAACACCTGCGACGGCCCGTCCACGTTCTGGCCGGGAGGGAACTCGTACGCCACGATCTTCCCGTAGTCGGGACCTGCATCGGACTTGGCCGCCATCCAGGCCACCACGTTCTGGCGCCCTTGGGGGTTGAACGGCAGGACCAGCACGAACGATTCCTCCGCGTCACCGGGGAGACGCAAGAGCAGGTAGTACGGCCGCATCGGGACGTTCACATTGCTGTCGGTATTCGCGGGGATCGTGGGGTCGAACGGGACCTGCCAGAAGTCCTGCTTCTGGTAGAAGACGCTCGAATCCGTGACGTGATAGTTGGCGAACTGCTCCGCTTGCACCTGAAACAGGTTCTCCGGATAGCGGAAGTGCGCGGCCAGCTCTGAAGGCGCCTGGTCGATCGGTGTGAGCAGGTCGGGGAAAGCCTTCTCCCACACCTTGATGATGGGGTCCGTCGTATCGGCGACGTAGTACGTCATCGTGCCGTCGTACGCGTCGACGACCACCTTCACCGAGTTGCGGATGTAGTTCGCCGTTCCATGCAGACCGCTCAGGCCGGGGCCGAGCGGGGTGGCCTGGTCCAGGGCGACCTCCTGCGAGTACGGGTAGCCGTCGGTTGCCGTGTAGGCGTCCCAGATCCAGACCACCCGGCCATCGACGATGGCCGCGTACGGGTCGGAGTCGAACGTGAGGAACGGCGCGGCCTTCCGGACGCGATCCTCGATGTCCCGGTAGATCAGGATCCGCGAGTTGTCCTGGATGAGCCCGGAGATCAGCAGGTTGACGTCGCGGAATCGCCAGGCGAACAGGGCGCGCTTGAAGAATCCCCCGATGGGGATGCCGCCCTTCCCTTGGTAGGTGCTTGACACTTGCTGGCTGCTGCCTTCCGTGGCGGCGTAGTCGAGCTCCTTGGTCCCGGTGTCCACCACGACGAACGGGGTGGCGGCCGTGTTCTCGCCGTAGTAGATGCGCGGCTGGGCGTCGAGCGGCGGCTGTCCGACCGGCGGGATGTCCGACAGCGTGAACTGCGGCGCGCCCTCGGCGGTGGCCGTGTTCACGGGCGCCGCGACCGCGCCGAAACCGTGGGTGTACACCAGGTGTTTGTTCTGCCACGTCGCGCCTCCACCGGGGATGGAGTCCTGATTGACCTCGCGGGCCGACAGCATGACCACGCGTCGCTCGCCGTTCAGGTCGTACCGGTCGACGTCGACGTCCTGGAACACGTAGTACTGCTTGATCCGCTGGAGGGACTCGTAGTTCTCCCGGAGGATGTCCGGCCGCCACAGCCGGATGTTGGACACGGTGGCGTCGTTCGCCTCGACCTCCTGCGGGGTCACACTGGCGGCGACCGTGCGTTGTTGAGCCTGGATCACGTCAAGGCCGAACGCCGTGCGCGTGGCCGCGATGTTCCGGTCGATGTACGGGCGCTCCCGTTGCAACTCCTGGGGCCCAACCTGGAACCGCTGGACGAACGCCGGATAGGCCGCGCCGGCGGTGATCGACACCAGTGCCAACAGGCCGAGAGCGATGACGGGGATGGCCCAACCTCGCATCCGGATATTCACCAGGAACAGGATCGCGCACGCGACGGCGATGAACGTCAGGATGCGAAGCGCCGGAAGCTGCGCCTTCACGTCGGTGAACGAAGCGCCCTCCACGACCCCCCGACGCGACGTCAGCAGGTCGAACGTTCCGAGGTAGTACCCCCACGCCTTCGTCAGCACGATCAGCCCGAGCAGGACCGACAGGTGCGCCTTGACCTGCGGCGTGACCTTCTCGGTGAAGGCGGGGGCCTGGGGCCGGATCCCACCCCAGAGGTAGTGGGCGACCGCCGTGATGAACGTGATCCCCACCAGCGAGGAGAACAGCCACCCCTGGACGAACTCCAGCCAGGGAAGGCCGAAGACATAGAACGCCGGATCCCGGTGGAACAGGGGGTCCGTCGAACCGAACGTGATGCCCGAGGAGTTGCGCCACAACAGGAACGTCCTCCACTGCGTGGTCACCCCCAGGCCGACGAACAGGGCGATGACGCCCGCGATCACCGGGAGGAGCCACCAGGCGTACGGTTCGAACGCCAGCCGGTACCGCTCGATCACTTCCTGCTCGGGGCCGATGGCCCGGTAGCTCGGCGTGAGGAGCCGGACGATCAGCAGGTTCGCGTACAGGATGGCGAAGAACGCGGCCCCGAAGATGAGGCCGAGAGCGATCTTGGTCCGAAGGATCGTCCAGAAGACCTGGCTGAAGCCGACCTCTCGGAACCACAACAGGTCGACGAAGAACCCGGACAGCGCAGTGAAGGCGACAAGGAGAAGCACCAGCGCGACCCCGGCGATGATCAGCCACCGCCGGCCGCGTCCGGCTTGGACGACGCGCGCCACACCCGTCCTTTCGGTTCCGGGAACGCGTCAGCCTATCACCAGGGCTTCGGTCGGGCTGAGGCGAATCACGATCCGCTCCGCAGGTAATCCACGGCGCCTCGGAACGACGAGACCGGGACGAGGACCATGCCGTCGCCCCCCGCCGCCCTCGCCGCGGCGGCGTTGCCTGCCGGAACGAGGAACACCGAGGCTCCCGCATGTTCGGCGGCAACGACCTTCTCCTCGATGCCGCCGATGGGGTAGACCGTGCCGTCCAATCCGATCTGTCCCGTCCCGGCGATGGTCCGGCCCGCGGTCAGGTCGCCCGGGGTGAGGAGGTCGTACAGCCCAAGGGCCCACATCAGACCGGCCGAGGGACCCCCGACATCCCCGCTCTCGATCAGCACCCCGAACGGGAAGTTCGAGATGAGCGACACTCCAACCAAGGGTTCGTCCCTCCCGCCACAGGGTTCTCGCCGGAGGTCCACGAGGTGCTGCTCCCCGCCGGCCCTGATGTCGAACGTGAGGGTCGATCCAGAGCGCGCGGACTCGATGATTCGGCTGGCCTGGGCGGCGCCGCGGATGGCCTGGCCGTCGATGGCCCGGATCAGGTCACCGGGGTACAGCTCCCCGTCGGCCGCGCAGCCGGGCACCACACCCTCAACCAGTGCGCCGGGGCGGTGATCCTTGGGGTAGCCAGTCAGGTCCGAGAGCACGACGGAGGTCGCGTCGAGCTTGCTCTGGTCCATCTGCGAGATGACCCTCCGATGCTCCTCGGTCCTGGTCTCCCCCGGCGTGAACAGGTCTGACCCACGCACGACGGCCTGGTCGGGATCGAGCCAGGCGAGGATCGCTCCGAGCGCCGTGAGCTGCCGGAACCGCACGGAGGTCATCACGAAGCGGCCAGACGATCCGTACTCGGGATGGCCGGACACTTGGATGAGCGGCAGCACCTCCCGGGCCGGGCCAGGACCAAGCGAATACAGCGGCAGCCAGACGGTGCCGGAAAGAACGAATGCGACGACCAGCGCCAAGACCAGTCCGATCTTGATGAGGCGCCGTGCGGCTGGCATCGGCTCTCCATGCTACGGGCACGGCATCCGCCCGAAGGGGAACCGGACGGCGTACGCTTTCGTCGGAAGGTCGCTGATGAACCCCGTGGCCATCATCGGGATCGCCCTCGGCGTGGGCCTCATCGCCTATGCGCTGTCGCTTCGCGACGAGGACGACGCACTCCTCGCCGTGCGCGTTCGCCCGGATCGTCCCAACGCTGGCAGGCGAGGGCGAGAGGACGACCCGCGAGCCGTGGGGTTCGGTCCAGGCGAGGACGTCGTTACCGGAGACTCGTTCACCTACGTTCCGGTGATCACCACGCCCGCCACCCTCCGCACCCGGTTGATGGGCCTCGGGGGCCTGATCCTGCTGGTCGTGATGTCCGCAGCGTTCCTGGCACTGGCCATCTACCAGGCAGGGCACGTCATCAACCAGACCCTGGCCCGATTCCTGGGCAAGTGATCCCGTTCAGCGTCGCCTGACGAGCTGGAACGAGCTTCGATACTCGTCCAGGTGGTCGAGCATGGCCCCCGCTCCTAGGACGACTGTCTCGAGCGGACGCTCGGTGAGGTGGACGGGGACCTCGCATTCCTGCGCCAGGAGCAGGTCGATGCCCCGAACGAGACCGCCCCCTCCCGTCAGGAACATCCCGGTCTCCAGGACGTCGTGAGTGAGCTCGGGCGGAGCTTCAGCGAGGGTTTGCCGCGCCGCCTCGACGATGGCCTGGACCGGCTCGGCCATGGCCAGGCGGACCTCGTCCTCCGTGACCCGGACCTTTCTCGGCGCGCCGCTCGCGATCTCCCGCCCTGCCACCACGGCGACCATTCGGTCCGGCGTGGGGAACGCAGCTCCGATGGCCACCTTCAGCTCCTCTGCCGCCCGCTCCCCAATGGCCACGCCGTACCGCGTGCGGAAGTGGTCCCGGATGGCCGCGTCCATGTCGAATCCGCCGGTTGGGACGGAACGGCCGCTCACCACCCCGCCCATGGACACCACGGCCATCTCCGTCGTCCCGCCCCCGATGTCGATGATGAGGTTGCCGACCGGCTCGTGGATGGGCAGCCCGGCCCCGATCGCCGCCGCCAGACCCTCCTCGACCAGCACGGGGCTCCGTCCGCCTGCAAACCGAATCGCCTCCCGAACGGCCCGCAGCTCGACGGGACTGCTCTCCGAGGAGACGGACACAACGACCCGCGGCTTGGGGAACCTCGGCACACCGATCCTTCGGAGGACGAGGGCGATCATCTGCTGCGTCATGTCGAACTCCGTCATGACCCCATGGCGGAGCGGCCGGACCACCGAGCGGTTCCCGGCCGGACCGCCGAGCATCTGCCAGGCCTCGGCCCCCGCGAAATCGACCTTCCCCGTCGATCCGTTCAAGGCGATCACGGTCGGCTCGTTGAACACGATCCCCTCGCCCTGCCGATACACGAGCGTGTTGGCGGTCCCCAGGTCGATCGCGATCTCGCGGCCCACTAGCTCCCCATCACCCAGTGGGACTCGCCCTCGGTGAGGTGCTCCTTCTTCCAGATGGGAACGTCTTCCTTCAGCCGTTCGATGCCGTACCGGCAGGCGTCGAAGGCTTCGGCACGATGAGGGGCAGAGCATGCGACAACCACCGAGGCCTCTCCGATCCTCAGGTCGCCGGTTCGGTGAAGGAGCGCGACCCTGCGGACCGGCCACTTCTCGAGCATCTCCTCGCCGATCTCCTCAAGGCGCTTGGCCGCCATGTCCTCCCACGCCTCGTAGGTGAGGCCGGTGACGACACCCGCGGCAGAGTGGTCACGGACCGTACCGAGGAAGAGACAGGTACCGCCGGTCGTCGGATCGGCCACGAACGCCGCCGCCTCATCGGCGCCGATCGGTTCCGACGTGATCCGGATCAACAGTCGGTCTGGCATGGCCCCATTCTAGGGAGGGGCGAAGCGGCAGCGGCGGGGACGGCGTAATCAGAACACCCACCTACAATGGCTGCATGGCAGACGCCGACGAACCGAACCCCGTGGGCCCCTCGTTCGGGGACGTGGCGGCGGATGCTCCGCTGCTCCGGGAGATCCAACGAGTGCTGCTGTCCTCAACCGGCCCGGTGAACTGGGAACTGGCCCGCCAGATCGGCATCGCCTCGGCCTCGTGGGGCGGCGAGGACCCGGCACCTACCGACGGCGATCGACGGACCTTCGAGGAAGCCGTCCGCCTCGCCGAGTTGAAGGTCCAGGCGTTCACGGGCCTCGAGCCGCCGCACGACCTCCCCCGGGTCGACCCGGTTCGCCGGGGCCAGTGGGTTCAGGCCAACATCGACGGGCTGAAGGCCGTCGTCGAGCCGGCCGCGTCGAAGCTCGCCGAGGTCGTGGAGCGGGCCCAGGGCGAGGCGGCGCTCGCGGAGACGGCGGGGTTCGCCCAGCAGATGCTCAGACAGCTCTCGCCGCTCTTGCTCGGGGCTCAGGTCGGGTCCGTCCTCGGCTACCTCGCGCAACACGTCCTCGGGCAGTACGACATCGCCCTCCCTCGCTCAGACACACCGACGCTCCTGTTCGTGGTTCCCAACATCGCCGCCTTCGAGCGGGACTGGAGCTTGCCGCCTACGGAATTCCGGACGTGGGTGGCGCTCCATGAGGTCACGCACCGGTTCGAGTTCGCCCGGCCGTGGTCCCTCGGACGGTTCCGATCGCTGCTCGAGGACTTCCTCTCCACCGTGGAGCTCGACATCACGGGCCTCCAAACTCGCCTGGAGTCCCTCGACATGTCCGATCCGCAAGCCATGCAGGAGATGCTCCAGGGCGAGGAGGGGCTGTTCGGGGCCGTTCTCGACCAGGAGCAGCGGCTCAAGCTGGGGAGGATCCAGGCCTTCATGGCCTCTGCCGAGGGCTACGGTGACCACGTGACGCACGCGATCGGAAGGGAGCTGCTTTCCTCCTACAGCATGATCGAGGAGGCGATGAAGCGTTACGTACTGGGAGACGTCACGTACCGACGTTGCTCCGGCTGTGATCAAATCTGCCCATGGACCGCGCTGCCATCGAAGAGCTGTTCGCCTTCACGGACTACAGCTGGCGCGAGCACGAGCGTACGATTCGCCCGCTTGGCGACGAAGTGCTGATCCAGCCGGCGCCTGGCTCCGGCTGGCCGGCGCTGCGCGACGCGCTGACGCACATCAACTGGGCATACGTTCGCTGGCTGGCGGACCCGGCCGGAACAAGCGATGAGCCAGTGGAACGTGTGAAGTCATGGGACGAACTGGTGGCCTACCGGCGCCGCGTCCGCGGTCACGCCCGCGAGTATCTCGATTCGCTCGGCGACGGTGAGCTGTTGACGCCTCGCGAGATGACCGTTGACGGCGAGACGCTCCTGTACAGTCCCGCGGACATCTTCGTGCACGTCCTGCTGCATGAGCGCCAACACCACGGGGACGTGAACACGCTCCTGTACCAATTGGGCGTTGAGCCGCCGATCGTCGAGTACCGGTTCTCCCTGCCTGGAAACCGGCCACAGAGCGTTGGTTCCTGACTCGGGAAGATGTTGTTTCGCGGCGGGAAACCAGCATGTCGTCGTGACAGACAGCACGACGAGGCAATGCATCCCGAGACCAAGCATGCGACCCGGTGTTTCGAGCGGCTGCTCTCGTCGGATTCCTTGCCGTCACTCCCGGAGATTCAAGAGCCACGCCTCTGGATCGCGCGCATCGTGTGACAACCTTCTGCGGGCCAAGGGTGGTGAGGTCGCGGAGCCACCAGGGCACCGGCCTCGAGGCTCACCTACCGCCGCCACATGTACGAGCGGTAGTGCCCCGTGTTCTGCTCGATGATCTCCCTCTCCTCACCCGACCCCGCCTCCTCGCCCCAGTCGAGTGATATCCCGCGCTTGTTCGGCCGGAACACCCAACGCAGCGCTAGGACCGGATAGGCGAGGATCGCGAGCCAAGCCACGCTGTACCCGTTCACGAGGGCGGACCGGGAGTTGAAGCGCACCCCAGTGCGTCGGGTGAGGTCGCGCGCGAGCAATCGCAGGCCGATGCTCATGGCGACAAGCGAGCCGAGCCCCACCGAGGCCGTCAGCATCGAAAGCCAAGGCTCCTTCATCTTCCTCCTCCTCAACTTCGTTATCGACCTTTCTGGCTTCGCAATTGAGATGGCGAAGGCGCCGACCGTTCGCTGAGGAGGGCTGGAACGGGCTCCCCGGACCCCCAACGGCCAGAATGGCACCCCAAATCGGGCTTCTACTGGGGCGGGCGGCCCAGGACCTCCCCGTAGCACGTCCGGCCATGCACGAACGATCCGTCGGCTCGCTCCCCTCGCTCCCCGAGCTCGAGGAGCCGCGCCTGTGGCTGGCCAGGATCTGACGGGCCGCCGCGCCCGGCCCTGTAACCTCCGATATCCTTTCCGTCCGATGACGGTCGGAGAGCTCGTCTTCGCCAGCGTCGTGGACCAGCGGGTCTATGGCGTGCAGGGCGAACGGGGATCGAACGGCGTCTACCTCCTGGGCGTCCCGGGACGGGCTCTGCCCTTCGTGTTGTACCGGGCCTGGAAGATCGGGACCGGTACGGTCACCGAGAGCGTGGACTTCTACGGACCGTCCGGGCGTCTCGTCTATCGATGGGGCCCGGCGATCCGCCGGATGCTCGGCATGATGGACCTGACGGAGGAACGAGACCTCGTCGAGGACGCGCAGTTCGATGAGACCGGCATGTTCATCGTCTCGTTCGCCGTCGAGGACGAGATCGTGGGCGAGATCGAATGCCCGGTGTTCGTCCAGCCCGCTCCAGCCAAGTTGCCGAAGGACATCGAGGACGGACTGCGGGGCTCCGACGTCATCTGGGTGGGACTGGATCAGAACGGGAAGACCGCCGCGGTCCCCGTGTGGTTCGTGTACCGGAACGGTAGGATCTACGTCCTGTCGAAGAACGAGCCGGGCCCGGAGGAGCAGACCGTTCCCGGCATCCCCGGCGCGTCCGACGTCATCGTGGTGACCCGACACAAGGCTACGAACCCCGAGCGACGCGGCCGCGACGCCGCGCTGCGAGAGTTCCACGCTACGGTCCGGACGCTGGAGGGCCCCGAGTGGGAGGAGGCCGCGAAGCTCCTGGTGGACCGGCGCCGGAGCCGACCGGGGCCACCGGCCGAGTGGATCCAGCGGTGGCGCGGATCGTGTGCCATCGCCGAGCTTACGCCGGTCATCTCGCTATGAGGGTGGGGCCGGCGGCGGCGAAGCAGCCGCCGGCCCTCCGACGATCTTCTACGGTCCCGCGGCCAGGTCGGCAGCCTGCGACAGCAATGCCTGCGCCTGACGGATCCAATTCGACGCGCTTGCCGGAACACCCTGACCACCGAACGCCGCCGCGTCGAGGGCGTTTCGGATCTTGGTGGCCAGCGCGTCCCGCAGTGACGTCAGATCCTGGATCGAGTTCTCGATCGACACGTACGTCGCGTCACCGGGCTCGTTGGATTTAAGGGCCCGCGTCGAAGCTACCAGGGTATCCATGCCGAATGAGCCGAAGGGCGCATTCAGTTGCTTGTAGATGGGAATGAGCCGCCGAAGCACCTCCCGATGGGCGATGAGACCCTGCGGGAGCACTTGCTTGGCGAGCGCCTCGATCAGGACCCGCCCGTCGTGGACGTACGAATCGTCGAGTCCGACGAGCGTGAGGATCGTCGGTCGTAGATCCGTGTGGTCCGCCCAGGTGGTGTCGTCCTGCCCGAGGTTCAGCACACCCGGCCCCACGATGCCCAGCCACGTCGTGGCGATCTCGAGATCGATGCTGCCGTGGTTCCAGGCGAAGGTTGAGTTGCTGGGAGGCGGAACGAAGACGCACGGCAACAAGCAGTTCGGCGCACCCGCGAACAGGAAGTAATCCGGGTCGGCGAACATCGTCAGGGTCGGCGTGCGTTGTGGGTCCGCCGTGATCATGTGGAGCGCCTTCATCTCGACCGGATCCGCCAGGGCGACGCTCACGTCGTCCGTCGCCCCCGTGTACGGACTCACGGCCGTCAAGTGCCCCAACGCTCGCGCGAAGTTCCTCGTGACGCCAGCCGTCCGAGACGGGTTGCCAGTGATGTAGATCGTTGGCGCCATGTCGGCGTGGACGGTGAACGGCGTGGTGATGCCTTGCTGCGTGGCGAGCTGTCCCGTCAGGTTCATGTTGATCTCGCCGATCGTGCTGTAGGAGCAGGCCGTCGTGAAGCCATCGCATCCGGTGGGCGTGGGCTGGGAGCCGACGAAGTGGTCGCCCTCCTCCACCGTGAACACGAAGAGGGTGTTCGACTTGTCGATGCCGTCGGCCGCCAGGCGGTCGAAGAATTCCTGGAACGCCTGGTCGTAGGCGTGCAGCTGCGCGACGTAGGGCGCCTGCCCGGGACCATCGGCGATGTGGATCTCGCCGGCCACGCCGTGCTCGTCGTGGGCATCCGAGATGTAGCCGTACGTGATGGGGATGCCGGCCTCCTGCATCTGCGCGACATACGACAGGGTCGTGCTGGCGAACAGCCCGTCGAACCCCGGGAACCCCGGCTGACCAAACTGGTCACCGATGGGATCGCCCTCGAGGTCGTTCACGACGGCGCTCCCCCCGGTGATCGCCGGGTTCACGTACTTGGCGCCGAATAGCCCCTGGAATCCCGCGTACCCCCCCGGCTCGTCTGGCAGCAGATCGGCTCGAGCGTTTGCGGCGTTCGGTGGATCGGCGCAGACGCCGCCGCCGTCACCACAGTGGATCGCGATGCCGACGAAGTCGGTCTGAGCAAGCGCCCGGGCGGCGGTTCCCGGGGGCGCCGCGTTCGACGCGACCGCCTCGTTCCATTCGGCCGATCCGTTCCCGAACACCTTCGTCATGTCCCCGTTCGGGCCGGTGCCGATGTTCTCCAGGACGACGTTGGCCAGCGCCGTTGCCCCGAAGTCGCACCCGGCCCGGGTGTACGGGACCCATGGCGCCGGCGTCGTCTTGGCCACCCCGCTATCAGCGTTGACCATGTTTGGCAGGGGGTCCGTCGGGACCGCGCTCGTGTCGTCCACGAGGTCGGTCCAGTACTTGAACGACGACGACGAAGCGGTCGAGCCGTCGGCCCGGAAGTACCGGTAGGAGTTCGACACGGCCTGGCCGTGACGGTCCGGGTAGACGCCTGTCAGCGAGGTCAGGATGCCGTTCGCTGTGTGTGAGATGAGGACGGTGTGGTCGTTCGTAAGGAGCGTGCCGTTGTCCTTGATGAAGTTCAGGAGGTGCGGCATCTGCTCCAGGTCCGACGGGACATTCGGATCATCCCGGAGGAAATGCGTGTTGTCGAAGATGATCGAGATGACATGCTGGATGTTGCCGCCGGGCGAGTTCAACTGACAGTCATCCGCCGCCGCGATCGCGGCGGTGGTTGCGACACTGAGTAGCCCCGCGATGAGGGCCAACGCAGCCGCCAAGGGAACAGACCTCGGACGCTTCTTCATGGGACCTCCCCTCGTGCTCCAAGGCGAGACAGGGAAGGACCAAGCGTGCCGGCTGCCCCTCCCCTCTCGGGGACCGGATCTCTCGATGACCCTAACGCCGGTGGCGGGGACGTATCAAACCGAATCAGACGAGCTGCCGGCCAAGCGCGAGCGCCAACGCGTTCAGGTCCTTCGACAGCTCCAGCAGATCGGCCGGTGTGAGGGCCTGCGGTCCGTCGCACAGCGCCTCGCCGGGATCGTGGTGGACGTCGATCATCACGCCGTCGGCTCCCGCCGCGATCGCCGCACGGGCCATGGGAGCGACGAGCTCACGATGCCCCATGGCGTGCGACGGGTCCACGATCACGGGAAGGTGGCTCTCCTGCTGGGCCACCACCATTCCGCCGAGGTCGAGCGTGTTCCGGGTTGCGGTCTCGAACGTCCGGATGCCTCGTTCGCACAGGATGATCTCGGAGTTGCCCCGCTGGGCCACGTACTCGGCCGCCATCAGCCACTCCTCGACGGTCGCGGCGAAGCCCCGCTTGAGGAGGACCGGCTTGCTGGTCGCGCCGACCTCTCTCAGCAGGGGGAAGTTCTGCATGTTGCGGGTGCCGACCTGGAGGGCATCGGCCCACGACGCGACGAGCTCCACGTCCCGTGGCTCCATCACCTCGGTCACGACCGGCAACCCGGTGTCCTCCCGGCATTCGGCCAAGATCTCGAGGCCCCGCTCCCCCAGGCCCTGGAACGAGTACGGCGAGGTGCGGGGCTTGTACGCGCCGCCCCGCAGGATCGTGGCCCCCGCGGCCTTGGCCCCCCGAGCCGCGGCGAGCGCCTGCCCTTCACTCTCCACGGCGCACGGTCCGGCGATGATCGTGAACGTCTCGCGGCCCACGGCAGCCGGCCCCACCTTCACCGTCGTGGGCTGAGGGTGGAGCGCCCTGGCCACCATCTTGTAGGGCTTCCCCACCTGGATCAGGTGGTCGACGCCGGGGAAGTTGTCCAGCCCGAGGCCCATGAACGATGCCGTGTCGCCGACCAGGCCGATGATCGTGTGCACCGCGCCGCGCGAGACGAAGGCCTCCCCGCCGGCGTCGCGGACCTTCTCGGAGACGCGTTCGATGTCCGCCTCCGTCGCGTCCCTCTTCATCACCACGACCATGGCAACCTCCGCATCCAGCGGGCCGCCCGGGAGGATGAGAAAACCCCGGGCACTGGGCCCGGGGTCCCCTGCGCTCCGTTCGGCTCAGGCGACTACGCCGGGCCTCGCCCGCCGTAGAAGAACCAGTCACCGAAGACGTGCCGCATCAGGCGCCTATCGTGCCAGGCCAGCGGGGCGATGGCAACCGGTTCGCCTCAGTGCATCCGATAGAACGGGCCTGCCTGACGGCGCGGACGACCCGCCGTCGGACTACGATGCGCGCGTGGTGACCGTGGTCGCGCACCCGCTGGCGGAGCACCTCCTGACCCAGCTCCGCGACCGCGACACCCCCCCACCGGTCTTCCGCACGCTGGCCAAGCGCCTGGCCCTGGCCATCACGTTCGAGGCCATCCGGGACCTCCCCACCGAGGAGGTCAAGATCGAGACGCCGCTCGAGCCGACGACGGGCCGGGTCCTGGCCGAGACCCTGGTGGCCGTTCCGATCCTCCGGGCCGGCCTGGGAATGCTGGAGGCCGTGACGGAGCTGTTCCCGGAGGTGGCCGTGGGCTACATCGGGCTCGAACGCGACGAGGCTTCCCTGCTTCCGCAGTCGTACTACCGAAAGTTGCCGCAGGTGGCCGATCGCCACGTGCTCGTGCTGGACCCTATGCTGGCCACTGGCGGATCGGGCGCGGCGGCCTGCGCCGCCGTGAAGCAGGGCGGCCCGTCGTCGGTCCGGTTCGTGTGCGTCGTCTCCGCGCCCGAGGGAATCGGCAAGATGCAGGCCGAACACCCGGATGTCCCGATCTTCACCGCCGCGGTCGACCGGCAACTGAACGACCGCGGATATATCCTGCCGGGCCTCGGCGACTTCGGGGACCGGCTGTTCGGTACGGAGTGAGATCGGGCCGTCCGCCTGGAAGGGCGCTTGCGTATGATTCGTCGAGAAGGGGAGAGAGGAGGGGGCTGATGACGAAACTCGCACGGTTCGTCGCCGTCTTCGGGCTGTTCGCGCTGATCGCGGCGGGGTGCGCACAGAGCAGCGAGGAGGGCGCGAGCCCGACCGGCGCGGCCAAGCCCGGCGTCGGGATGTCGGGGTGCGAAATCACCGACACGGGTGGCATCGATGACAAGAGCTTCAACGCCACCGCATACAAGGGCCTCACCGATGCCGAGGCGGACCTCGGCATCAAGCCCAGCTACCTCGAGTCGCAGACCCAGCAGGACTACACGCCCAACATCCGGGCCTTCCTGGGCAAGTGCGACCTGATCGTGACCGTGGGGTTCTTCCTGGGCGACGCCACAGCGGCCGCGGCCAAGGCGAATCCCGACCAGAAGTTCGCTATCGTCGACTTCGCGTACGACCCGCCGATCAAGAACGTGCTTGGGCTCACGTTCCAGACGGATCAGGCGGCGTTCCTTGCCGGCTATCTGGCCGCGGGGATGACGAAGTCCGGCAAGATCGGGACCTTCGGCGGGGCGAACATCCCAACGGTCACGATCTTCATGAACGGGTTGGCGGCGGGTATCGGACGATATAACCAGGACAACAGCACCAGTGTGCAGCTCCTGGGTTGGAACCCGGCCAAGCAAGACGGCACGTTCACCGGCGACTTCGAGAACCAAGACAACGGTAGGCGGGTGACCGAGGACCTGATCTCGGAGGGTGCGGACATCATCCTGCCGGTTGCCGGCCCGGTCGGTCTCGGGGCTGCCGCGGCGGCGCAGGACGCCGGTGGCGTCAATCTGATCTGGGTCGACGTCGACGGTTGCGTCTCGGCCCCCGAGTTCTGCAGCCTGTTTCTCACGAGCATCGAGAAGCACATGGATGTCGCCACCCATGAGGCCATGAAGAGTGTCGTCGATGGAACGTTCCAGGGCGGCATCTACTCGGGAACGCTCGAGAACGACGGCGTCGGCATCGCGCCGTACCACGACTTCGAGAGCCAAGTCCCTCCCGAGCTCAGCAGCAAGATCGACGAGCTCAAGCAGGGGATCATCGGAGGGACCGTCTCCGTCGATCCCAAGGACTACCTGAAGTACCTGTAAGCGTGCACGACGGGGGCGCCGGGAAAATTCCCGGCGCCCCCCGTATGCTTTCCGCTGACCGGATGGAGGCGACCGGTGCGGCTGGAGTTGAGGGGGATCACCAAGCGCTTCCCGGGCGTGGTGGCCAATGATCACGTCGACCTCGAGGTCGAGGAAGGCGAGATCCTGGCGCTCCTCGGCGAGAACGGCGCCGGCAAGACCACCCTCATGAACATCCTCTACGGTCTCTACCACGCAGACGAGGGGGAGATCCTTGTCGACGGGGAGCCCGTCAAGTTCCGCGATCCCGGCGACGCCATCCGCGCCGGGCTCGGCATGGTGCACCAGCACTTCATGCTGATCCCGGTGTTCACGGTCACCGAGAACGTCATCCTCGGCATCGAGCCGACCGGGCCGCTCGGCTGGCTCGACCGCCGGCGGGCGCGCACGAGGGTCTCGGAGCTCAGTGAGACGTACGGCCTGGCCGTTCCACCGGACGCGATCGTGGAGGAGTTGCCGGTCGGTGTACAGCAACGGGTGGAAATCCTGAAGGCGCTGTACCGCGAGGCCCAGGTCCTGATCCTGGACGAGCCGACCGCCGTGCTGACGCCCCAGGAGACCGATGAGCTCTTCGCCGTGATGCGATCGCTCAAGGCGGGCGGCAAGTCGGTCATCTTCATCACGCACAAGCTGAAAGAGGTGCTCGCGGTGGCCGACCGGATCACGGTTCTGCGAGGTGGCAAGGTCATGGGGACGACGACGCCGAAAGCCGCCAGCGAGGGAGAGCTCGCGTCGATGATGGTGGGCCGGGCAGTCAGCCTCACTGTAGAGAAAGGCCCGTCGGCGCCGAAGGAACCGGTGCTGGAGGTAGCCGACCTCGTCATCCTGGACGACCGGGCTCAGGTGGCCGTGGACGGAGTGTCGTTTGACGTGCGGGCCGACGAGATCGTGTGCGTCGCCGGCGTGCAGGGCAACGGGCAGACGGAGCTCGTGGAAGCGCTGACGGGGCTCCGGCCGGCGGCTTCGGGCAAGGTTCGGCTGAAGGATCGCGACATCACGAAGGCCACGCCCAAGCAGGTCCTCGAGGCGGGGGTGGGACACGTACCGGAAGATCGCCAGCGCGACGGCCTGATCGTGGATTTCACGATCGCCGACAACCTGGTCTTGAACACGTACGACCGTCCGCCGTTCGCCCGCCGGATGGTCCGGGATCAGGCGGCGATCCGCAAGTCGGCCCTCGCGCGGGTGCGCGAGTTCGACATCCGCACGCCGTCGGTCGACATCCCGGCAAGGAACCTCTCGGGTGGGAACCAGCAGAAGGTCGTGGTGGCGCGAGAGCTCTCACGCCCCATCTCCCTCCTCATCGCTAGCCAGCCCACCCGCGGCCTGGATGTCGGATCGATCGAGTACATCCACCGGCAAATCGTGAAGCAGCGGGACACGGGCATCGCCGTGCTCATCGTCTCCTCCGAGCTCGACGAGGTGCTCGCCCTGGGCGACCGGATCGCGGTCATGTATCGAGGCCGGATCGTGGACATCGTCCCAGCGAAGGAGGCCACTCGGGAGGAGCTCGGCCTGATGATGGCCGGCGCGACAGAAGCGAAAGCGGCGGCGGGTGGCTGAGCAGGTCGTCGCGGAGAAGGTCGAGCAACCGGAGGCCCCGGCTCCGCAGCCGACCCAGCCGAAGGAACACTGGTGGGACAGACTCATCGTCCCGGTGCTCGCGGTGGTCACGGCCCTGGCCATCGGCGCGCTCGTGATCGTGTTCTCCGACACCGACATCCTGAAGAGCTGGTCTGGATTCTTCGTGCATCCCGTGGACACCTTGCGCATCTCCGGCCGCGCCATCTGGGACTCGTATTACGCCCTGTTCACAGGGGCGTTCGGAAGCCCCACGGAACTCTGGCGCGGGATCACCTCGGGGAGCTGGGCGGAATTCCAGAACGCGCTCTATCCGCTCTCAGAGACGATCGTCACCGCCACACCGCTGATCTTCGCCGGCCTGGCCGTGGCCATCGGGTTTCATGCCGGATTGTTCAACATCGGCGCGGAGGGCCAGATCACGGTGGGGGCAGTCGTCGCGGCCGCGGTGGGATTCTCGTTCCCGGGCCTTCCGGGGTTCCTGCACGTCATCCTGATCGTCCTGGCGGGGTTCGCGGGTGGTGCGGTCTGGGGGTTCATCCCCGGCATCCTGAAGGCGAAGACCGGGGCCCACGAGGTCATCGTCACGATCATGCTGAACTGGATCTCCTATCCGCTCGCCTTCTACTTCCTCAGCCACAGCTTCTTCCAGCGACCGGGCCGGACCGACCCCATCTCGAAGCCGGTCCACGGGGCGTTCCCATTGCTCCTGGGCTCGGGGTTGCGGGTGCATGCAGGAATCATCCTGGCACTCCTGGTTGCGGCAGCCGTGGGATTCCTCATCTACCGGACCACCAACGGCTTCGAGTTCCGCGCGGTCGGCGCGAATCCCGATGCCGCCCGGGCGGCCGGGATCAGCCCGGCTCGCACGTATGTGCTCGTCATGACGCTCGCCGGAGGGATTGCGGGGCTCGCCGGATCCAATCAGCTGCTGTCCGTCACGCCGAGCCTCACACCCGGGTTCTCCT
>WNFZ01002300.1_pt1 | contig 18194 bp, 15 predicted proteins | sample 5400081 | NCBI WGS metagenome assembly WNFZ01 (sample SAMN13153365, study PRJNA577476) | soil metagenome | isolation source: 80 cm soil or saprolite under grassland replicate 1 | place: USA:California | collected 2016-06-15 | reverse complement strand
CGGGAGACCTCGCTCGAGTACCTGGAGATCGGCCAGAAGGAGGGGGCGCGCCTCGTGACCGGAGGCGACATCCCGCAGGTGGCGGGGAGCGAGGGTGGGTTCTACCTGCGGCCGGCCCTGCTCGCCGACGTCCGAAACGACACGCGTGTGGCCCAGGAGGAGATCTTCGGGCCGGTGGCATGCCTGATCCCGTTCGACACCGAGGAGGAGGCCATCCGCCTGGCGAACGAGACCGAATACGGGCTCTCGGGGTCGATCTGGACGCGGGACCTCGGACGGGCCATCCGGGTGGCGAAGGCCATCCGCACCGGGGTCATCAGCGTGAACTCCTCGCACAGCGTCCACACCGAAGCGCCGTTCGGCGGCTACAAGCGCAGCGGCATCGGCCGGGAGATGGGCATGCACGCGGTGAACCTGTACACCGAGGTGAAGAACGTCTACTTCTCAGAGGGGTCATAAGCGCAGGGGAAAGGGCCGATTCCCGCAGTCGTGAGGGCGATTTCCCCCATCCCCCGACAGGCACGAACTGGCCTGCCACTCTGTCCCCACTAGGGAGGCCAAGGTGGACAGGAAGACCGAGGCCACAGGGTGCGGGCCGACCACGCCAGGAGGAACGGCACATAGTAGGTGATACTCCCGACTCGACACAGCGATGAGGGAAGAGGCAAGATCAACTGACGAACAATCAGGTAGTAAGCCCAGCTTAACCGAGGGGGCGAAGCGCATTGGCTTCTTCGATCAGATGGAGTGCGACGATCGCGGCGTGCATCGTCTTTTTCTCGGTTGCCGGTTTCCCTGATCGCGCACTGGCAGACTGCGCGACTGAGGAGCAGGTCTTTGCCGGAGGGCCCACCCAAGCATATGGGACCACGAACAACATCCGCCTAACCGACCGCGCCCTAAACACGGCATGTGGGACCCCGCTATTCGAGGCGGTAAGCACGGCCAATGTGACGCTCGGCGGGGCCTTTGGGAACTGGGTGGAGGTCGGCTGGGAAGAGCATATCAACGGCGGGACCGGCGCCCACGAATTCAACGCCTTCACCGAGTGGGGGCTCGCTGGGAACATCAAGGGGCAGCAAGTCGTTGGTGTTTCGTGCATCAAGCTAAGCAACGCAGGCAACTACTACAAATGGAGAGTCAACAACGTTGCCGGCACCAACGACTGGACGCTTCATCTGAACTGCGGAAGCGGGTTCGCCCAGATCACCAGGTACAACGGGACCGGATACCACAGCGGACTCGCGACTGGCGAGGCCGCAAGACTCGGAGGTCCGGTGACGGGCATGTCTGACTCGCAAGATACTCTGAAGTACAAGAACAGCTCGGGCACCTGGAATAGCTGGACCTCGAACTTCTGCTACTTGGACACAGCCACCAACTGGTATTACAGCCATGTCTCTTCCACGGCATACAAGGTGTTGAACGGGTCAGGGAGTTGCTAGGGAGGCGACATGAGAGCCGACGCCGTCAAGAGGTACCTACAGGCAGGTGCAGCCATGCTGCTTGGAGCGGGTTCTGTCCTCGCAATTTCAACTGGAGTCGGGTCACGTGATGAGGCCCGATCCGAGCCTGCGAGAGGTGGTGACCAGACGATCGACTGGACAGCCCCTCTCGCCGGAGCAGGCGTCCAGGTACCATCCGGCCAGGCGCCCACGCTCCTTACCTTCGTCCCCGTCGACGTGTCCGCGCTCGGGACGCCTAATGGCACGTTCGTCACAAACCCCAGTCTCTCCACCCCCCCGGGAAGAGTCATTGCCTGGTCCTTCGACCATCCCAAGTACGGGACATTTGTCGTAGTCGAGGAGATTTCGCAAACGACGCAGGCGGAACTCGAGTCCCTAGCAGGATGCGATCCAGGTACCGGCTGCCAGGGATCTTGGTCCATTGTTCAGCTGGAAACGGGGCCCAAGGGGTTGCTCGTCGAGGGTCCGGCATCGACGGCCTTTATCTGGCTGGATCGGGGTATGCGATTGACAGTCATGGGGCCGCCGGGCGTCTTCAGCCCAGCGAGTGCCGAGGAGATAGCAGACACCTTGCAGCGGGCGGGAGTGTGAATTCCAAACGCAGGCCGTGACACCACGTCAAAGATCATCGAGTTCGCGGCGTCGGCGGTGGCGGCGCGTGAGTCGGTTGATGGGTTGGGTCGTAATCGGCGCTGGCATCACGGCGGCGGTGATCGTCCCGAGCCACAGCGGGTGCACAATATCGAACGAGTTCAACTGCGATTCGGGATTAGCAATTCGGGTCGGCATATTGGCCGGTACCGCGGTCGTGGCGGCGATTCTCTTTGTCGCCGCTTGGTTGGAGTAACTCGTTAACCTGATCAGTCGCAAGCTGCTTTTGGCGCGAAGTCATCGATCGCTCTCGTCTCACCGCGATCGAATCGGTGCTCAGCGAATGTCTTTGACCGGGGAGTGTTCCGCGGACGCGAGATTTGGCGGTTGTCGAGGATGAACCGTCCATTAGCCATGAGCTGCTTAGTTACATCTGCAGGGGCGAGGAGTAGCGGGTTCCAGAACTCGACGTTCAAGACAAGCGCGCCGACCAGCAATCGGTTTGTGGCCGCGTACATGGCCGCCACAGCGGCGAATGGTTCGAGAGACCCAGATGATCTGGGACGAAGAGGTACTCGAATCCTGCGGCCTCGTGCCGGAGCGCCTTCTCGCCACTCAGCTCCATTCGTGGCTTAGAACGCGACGACGCCAAACCGCATTGCCCGATCCTACGTTGGTTTTGGTGGGGCGTCCGTCCTCCGGACTGCGAGAATGTCGGTTCCGTCACGAAACGACAGCTTAGGACGCGCCACCTCGATCGGATTTAGGCCGACTCGCTTCCATCTCGATGGCGGTTCGAACGGCGAGCGCCACTTGTCCGGGCTCGAAGCGCCTGATCGGGTGCGCCGGGCTGTTGCGATCCCACACACCGGTGAACCCGTTGCCGTATCCAGCCACATACCTCGTCGTTGAGAAGTCCAGGTACGTACGCCCACATTCTCGTCTTCCCGAGGATCAGCATCCTTGCTTCACCGGGAAGATCGCCTGTCGGTTGGCCGAGGAGGTCGCGCAGGCCGACGAGTTCAACGAGCGCCTGGACGCCGTCCTCCGCGAACGTCCACTCATGGCCCACGATGTCCTCCACTACCCGGGGCGACACATCGAATCCGAACGTTCGCGCCCAGTCCACGAAAAGCGACGAGGGACGGTCTCGTTGGTCGTTCAGCCGCTCAGACGCGGTTCGACCTTGCTTGTAATCGCGCGCCGACTCTGGTCCGATCAGCACTCGCCCAGGTCGGCCTCCGTTGGAGGCGAAGACGATGTACGCGTAGTCGCTGTCTTCAACGAGGACGCCGACCGCTCCTGACGCCGGACTCTTTGAGGCACTCACCACGAACTCGTCGAGATCATTCGCGGCTCGCGAAGGCGTATCGAGCACCTCCCATGCCGAAGTTCCGATTAGGTAGCGAGCTGCGGCCGTAAGGGTCAGTCCCATGCTGGAACGGTACCGAAAGTCGGGTGGAAGCCTCTTCGCTGAGGAAGGCCCGCCCGCGTGCTCAACCCGAGCCGATTAGGCTCGACGCCAACGCCTTCGCTTCCGTCTCGGTGAACCCGGCCTGTGATAATGAGGTTGCCGTTCGGGATCGGGCCAGACACTATCGGCGAGGACACGATGCGGCCATCGAGGATGATCGCGATCTGGTTCTGGGGATCGAGGGAACGAGCAGCCACTTGCGTGGCCGCCTTGAACGCCTCGGCCGCTTCGGCAGTGAGTTCGATGGAGATGGACCAGAAGTCGGGCTGCTGCACCAGTTGCGCGGTCGCCCGCTCGACGTCGGTCCCATCCACGATGACCGGGCCGAGAACGTACTTCTCACCGCCCGGCTCAGGTCTCAGCAGAACGATGCGCGCCGCATCCAGCGTGGAGGCAACACAGTCACTTAGGGCTTCCCCTTGCGCAGAGCACGTCAGCCGCGTCTTGCTCCAGTCCGCGGACGACGGCGATACTATCTTCATGACTTGTCGCATCTGGAAGTTCACGTGTTGCGAGGGAGCGACCCAGCCCGACGAAGGAGCCGTGGTGCGCGAGGGCATCGAGGGTGAAGATGCAGCCTCATCGGCGCGGCTACACGCCGATGCGAGAACGAGCAACGCGATCCACCACGGCAGCCGATGAGGTCGTCGCTTAGGGACGGCCGGGTCGTCCGCAGGGAGCTGACGGCGCTGTCGAGGCATACCTCGCTCTTCGGACAGGCTGGCGATGTCCTGAAGGTCCTTAGACGGGTGAAGGGCACACAAACCACTGATCGCCGCCTCACCCGCACGTTCGTAACCTCTTGTCTACGCCAGAACGTCTACTTCTCGGAGGCTTAGCTACACCGAGCGCCCGTACCGCTCGCGTTCCCAGTCGGTGACGGTCTCGCGCCAGGCCTTGAGCTCCCATGCTCGGGACGTCGTGTAGTACGCGCTGAATCCCTCACCGAGCGCCGACCGCAAGGCTTGGTCCGCCTCGAACGCCCGGATGGCCGACTCGAGCGAGCCCGGGAGCTCCGGGAGGTCCGCCAGGGCATAGGCATCGCCCTCGATCGGCGGCGGCGGCTCCGCCTTGTTCTTCATGCCGTCGGCGGCGGAGGCGGCCACGGCGGCCAGAGCGAGATAGGGATTGGCGTCGGCGCCCGGCCTTCGGCACTCGAAGCGCCACAGCTCCGGTCGGTCCGAGCGGATGGCCCGCACGGCGCAGGAACGGTTCTCGTACCCCCACGTCGCGTTGATCGGGGCGAACCACCCCGGCACCAGGCGCTTGTACGAATTCACGTTGGGGTTCAGCAGCAGGGAGGCGGCGGGCAGGTGCTCCAGCACGCCGGCGATGGCCGCGCCGAACACGGGCGGTACCGGGTCCGCCGCGACCGGCCCGGCGAACGCGTTCGTCTGACCGTCCCAGCACGAGAAATGGATGTGCCCGCTCGATCCCTCCTCACCGGGCGCGGTTTTCGCCAGGAAGCTCGCGCGCATCCCCATCGACGCCGCCAGCTCCTTCACGCCGAACTTCACCAGCACGGCGTCGTCGGCGGCGCGGAGGCCTCGCCGGGGCTCCAGGTTCAGCTCGAGCAACCCGGGGCCGGCCTCCGTGTGCACGGCGGAGAGGTCGATGCCCAGTCCTTCCAGCGCCGGGACGAGCTGGGACACGAACTCGCCGTACCGTCCGATCTCCGTGAGGCTGTAGCTGATGCCGCTCGACATGGGATGTCCGCCGCCATCCCACAGGCGGATCTCGTATTCCAGCGCCGCCATCGTCTCGAACCCAAGCTCCCCCATCTCGTCCAGCGCATGGCGGAACACCTCTCGTGGGGCGAAGTGGCAGGGGGTGCCGTCGGGCCAGCTCGGGGTGGCCAGGCAGACGCGCCATCCTGGACGCCATGTCAGCTCGTGGACGGTCTCGGGATCAGGGTGCACGACCAGGTCGGCCGCGCCGGTCCGGATGCCGAACCGTTCGAAATCGGCGATGGGCGTGTCCACCGGGTCGAGGCCCAGGATCAGGTCGGTCATCACGGTTCCGTGACGTACGGCCGACTCGAACGCGACGGGCCGCAGCGCCTTCCCTCGGATCGACCCGTTGACGTCGGGGATCCCGAGCAGCACGAACTCCGCGTTGCCTGCGCGGCCTTCGGAGATCACGTTGCAGCCGCCGGGCTCGACAGCGCGCGCTTGATGGTTCGCTCCACGTCCCCCATCGCGGCAGCGAACCGCTCGACCATCTCGCCGAGCTCCCCATCGGTGCTCGTGTATGCCGGGGCCAGCAGCACCTGGTCCCCCGCGTAACCGTCCGCCTGCGGATGCGTTGACGTCACCAGCAGGCCGTGCTCCAGGGCCGTGTCGTCGACGAGCGCTGCGGCGTCCAGGTCGTCGGGCAGGAACGACGTCATGTCGCGCGGGTCGACGAGCTCCACGCCGAGCAGGAAGCCGCGGCCTCGCACCTCACGGACGATCTCGGAGCCTGACAGGGCGGTCTCGAGCTCGCGGAGCAGGTCCGGCCCACGCTCGCGGACCCGCTCCACCAGCCCTCGCTCGACGATCAGGTCGAGGACCGCGAGGCCGACGGCCGAGGAAAGCGGCGCGCCGTCCCACGTGTGCCCCAGGTCGAACTCCCGAGACCCCTTCTCGATCGCGCCGTACACGTGCTGCCGGCAGAGCACGGCCCCGAGGGGGGCATGGCCGGCGCCGAGGGCCTTCCCCACGGCCACGATATCGGGCTCGATGGGCAGCTGGTGGGCGGCCAGCCAGGCCCCGACCCGGCCGATGCCCGTCACCACCTCGTCGAGACACACCAGGAAGCCGTGCTCCTCGCGTCGCTCGGCCAGGCCCTGCCAGAACCTCTCTGGCGGCGCGTACCCGGGGAGGGCAGCCCCGCTGATCGGCTCGCAGACGAACGCGGCGATGGTTTCCGGCCCCGCCTGCTCGAGGAGGCGATCCAGCTCCGTCAGCGCCGCCTCACCGCTCGGGTCGAACCGCCACGTGCTCGGCGGGATGTGCAGGTGCTCGGCCAGGTACGGCGTGTACGGCTCCTGCAGGGTCCGCCGTCCCGAGAGCGCGAGCGTGCCCATAGTCGAACCGTGGTACGCCTGGGCCGGCGAGATCACGCGCCACCGTTGCGTGTCACCCCGGTCCACGTGATAGATGCGCGCGAGCTGCAGGGCCGTCTCGTTCGCCTCGGACCCCCCCGAGACGAACCGGACGCGCGCCATCTCCGGCGCCACGACCTGGAGCATGCGGTCGGCCAGCCGCTCCTGCGGCTCGCTGGTGAAGTGGTGGTTGTAGAAGTAGGCGATGCGCCCGGCCTGCTCGGTGGCCGCCACGACCAGCTCGGGAACACCGTTGCCGAGACACGTGACCATCGCGCCGCCGGAGCACGCGTCGAGGATCCGCTCGCCGCCGGTCGTGGTGAGCCAGACTCCCTCGCCCAGCTCCACGTTCGGGTACGCAAGGTCGAGAAAGCGCGGGAACACCCTGGTGTCGTCGGAGCCGATCGTCTCCTTCACGTCGCGGCCTTGGACCCCAGCCCGGCGACCCGGTCGAGGTAGCCCTCCAGCAGCCGCCACGACGTTCGCTTGCTCTCCCCCGTGCGTCGGTTCGTCTCCTCGAGCAGGGCATCCGGGTCGATGCCTTCGGCGTCGAGCTCGTGACGATACGCCCGAACCCACTCGCCCATGATCTCGGGCGTCACCTCCGGGTGGAACTGGAGGCCGAGGCTCCGGCCCGCGACGAAGGCCTGCGTGCCCAGGTCGGTTTCCGCGAGCACCCTCGCATCGGGGGGTGCGGTGATGACGTCGAAGTGCCACTGGAACCACGGTCCCTCCGGAACCAGGTCGGGGTCCCGGGTCCGAACCGGGAGCCAGCCGATCTCCGACTCGGAACCGCGGTACACCTCCCCGCCCAGCACCCGGGCGAGCAACTGGCCCCCGAAGCACAGCCCCAAGATCGGCACGTTCGCGTCGACCGCGCGCCGCATCAGCTCCGCCTCGGTCGTGACGAACCGGTGCGAGTCATCGTACGCGGCGAACTCGGAGCCGAGCGACACGATGAGGTCGTAGTCCTCGGGATCGGCCTTGGGCTCGTCGAGGTCGATGCGGAAGACGTCCATCTCGGCGCCGTGGCCCCCCAACCACTCGGTCACATGGCCCGGCGGCGTGGGCTCCTCGTGCTGGAGGATGAGGGCTCGAAGCGCGCCCCTCGCCGCCGGCTCGGTCATCGCTCGGCCCCCGTCGCGGCCGGGTGCGCGGACAGCTCACGCTCGACTCCCTCGGCGACGTGCCGCACGGTGTCGGTGAACCGAGAAACCATCTCGGCCAGCTCCTCGTCCGTCGTGGTGAAGGGCGGCGCGAACAACGTCTGGTCGCCGGCGTACCCGTCTCGGGTGGGTTGAGTGGACAGGACGATCAGGCCGCGCTCGAAGGCCGCCTCGTCGATCCTGGCCCCCACGCGCAGCTCCCGAGGAAGGAGCGAATCACCGTCGCCGGGGTCGACGAACGAAACGCCCAGCAGGTACCCGTGCCCTCGAACCTCGCGGACCATCGGGATGCCGTCCAGAGCCGCACCGAGCTCCTCGAGCAGCTTCGCCCCGCGGTCGCGGACCCGGTCGACCAGGCCCTCGGCGTGCATCGCGCCCAGCACGGCGAGTCCAACGGCGCATGCGAGCGGCGCGCCGTCCCACGTGTGCCCCAGCGTGAATCGCCTCGAGCCGCGGGCGATCGCGTCGTACACGTGCTCCTTGATCAGCAGGGCCCCGATGGCCACGTACCCGGCCCCCAAGCCCTTCGCGGTGGCGATGATGTCGGGCGCGCACTCGGTGCCGGCGCCGGCGAACCACCTCCCGGTTCGCCCCACGCCGGTGACCACCTCGTCGAACAGGACCAGGAAGCCGTGGCGCTCGCGCCGCTCGGCCAGGCCCTCCCAGAAGCGTCGGGGCGGCGTGTAGGCGGGCAGGGCCGCCGCGCTGATCGGCTCGCAGAAGAACGCCGAGACCGTCCCAGGGCCGGACTCCTTCAAGGCTTGGTCCAGAGCCTCCAGGGCAGCCTCGCCGCTGGGGTCGAAACGCCAGGTGCTCGGGGGGATGTGCAGGTGACGCGGCATGTAGGGGCCGAACGGTCCCTGGAGCCCCGGCCGGCCGGTCAGGGCCAGGGTCTCCATCGTCGGACCGTGGTAGGCCTGGGCCGGGGAGATCACCTGCCATCGATCGGGCTCGCCTCGCTCGACGTGGTAGCTCCGGGCGAGCTGGAGGGCCATCTCGTTCGCATCGGACCCGCTGGCCACAAAGCGCACGCGGGTGAATCCCTCCGGCGCGACCGCGACGAGCTCCCGGGCCAGCCGCTCCTGCGCGGGGTTGGTCAGCCGCTCGTTATGCACGTACGCCAGCCGTTTGGCCTGGGCCCGGGCTGCCTCGATGATGTCCGTGCGGCCGTGGCCCAGGGTCGCGGCCATCGACCCGCCGCTCATCGCGTCGAGGTACCGGCGCCCGTCGGCGTCCTCCACCCAGACGCCACGACCGCGCACGACGACCGGGTAGCGCCGATCGAGCTCCAGGGGGAGCACGCGGGTGCCTGCGCTGTCGACCATCGACCGGAGATTACCTCCCGGTCGGCGCCGGCATGAACCCGGCGCGAGTGGGTCAGCTGGAGGCTGGCTCTGCCGGGCCGGGCTTCCTCCAGCGGCTACGAAGGAGGAAAAAGGTCAAGACCCCGAGTGCGGCAGCCAAGGTGATCGCCCACAGGGCGATCCGAACGTCATAGTTGCATGCCCAAGTGAGCAGAGCGCGGTCCTGGCCTCGGAGGTCGCCCAGCAAGTCGCGGCAGCTTGCGTAGTCGAATACCCCGATCACGCCGACCGTCAGGCAGAACAGGCCAAGGCCGATCGCCATCGTGGCCACAGCGAGCCTGATGAATCTCATCCATCTGGCATCGACGGACCGGTTGCGAGGCTTGAAAGGACAGCCGAGAGTGCTTGACGGGCGGCGGAACGCTATCCTGCTGCCCCGTGGCCGGCGTGAACGACATCCTCGAGGGGTGGCAGAAGGACGGGATCGAGTGGGTCCGGTTCGAGCTGCCCGACATGCACGGCACCTCCCGGTCCAAGACGGTCCCCATCCGCCACGCGTTCGGCTACGCCCAGCGGGGCCTCAACATGTACGGCGGGGCGAGCGTCCTGGACAGCCGGTCGGACGTCGTGGGCGGCACGCTCTACAACGAGGAGCGTCGGTACGGGGACCAGCTGCTCTTCCCCGACCCGGACACCGCCACGGTCGTCCCGTGGGCCGACCGGACGGCCCGGTTCATCTGCGACGCCCGCTGGTATGACGGAACGCCGCTCGACGCCACGCCCCGGCAGGTCTACCGCAGGGCCCTGGAGCGGTGCCGGACCATGGGGTACGAGCCCGTCACGGGCTTCGAGTACGAGTTCTACCTGTTGAACCCGGAGACCCTGGAGCCGCTGTTCAGCGGGTACCACATCTTCAATACGATCCGGAACGCGTACGTCCCCACGGTCGGCCGCATCCTGGAGCAGATGCCCCAGATCGGAGTCGACATCATCACGTCGAACTGCGAGTACGCCGGGTCGCAGTGGGAGATCAACTTCGCGCCGGGGAAAGGGTTGGCGGGCCCCGATAACGCGTTCACGTTCAAGAACGGCGTGAAGGAGATCGCGCGGGGCGACGGCTACCTCGCCACGTTCATGAGCAAGCCGTTCGCGGACTCTGCGGGAAGCGGCTGCCACACCCACATCTCGCTGGTCGATTCGAAGACTGGGAAGAACGCGTTCGGAGACGCCGACGACCCCCAGGGCATGACCGACGTCTGCCGGTCGTTCATCGCCGGGCAACTCCGGTTCGCCAAGGCGGTCGACGCGCTCATCGCCCCCACCGTGAACTGCCATCGACGCCGCCGGAAGCACACGTTCAGCCCGACCAACATCTCCTGGGGCCTGGAAGACCGTTCGGCACTTCTGCGGGTGAAGGGCGGGGCGCCCGAGTCGACGCACACCGAGAACCGAGGCCCCACCGCCCTGTCGAATCCCTACCTGGTCGGTGCGGCCTTGCTCTCGGCCGGGCTGGCGGGGATCGAACAGGGACTGATGCCTCCCCCGCCGTCGAGCGGTGCGCCGGCCGAGGAGGATCCGTCGCTTGAGCCGCTTCCCTCCTCGCTGCCCGAGGCGCTCGGGGAGCTGGCCGGAGAGCCGGCCACGAAGGAGTTCTTTGGGGAGGAGTTCCTGAAGGTCTACGCGGCCATCCGAGGCCACGAGCTCGCCCGGTTCGCCGACTCGGTGAGCGATTGGGAGCGCCAGGAGTACCTCGAGCTGTTTTGAGGAGGTCGTTCACGTGGACGGAGCGCGCCGGGACGAGCTGATCACGCGATACCGGGGGGGGCCGGCGGTCGTAGAGCACGTCGTGGCTGGTCTCGCGGACGAGGAGCTCGACCACGTGCCCGCCGACGGCGGGTGGTCGGCACGGGCGGTCATCCATCACCTGGCGGACAGCGAGATGATGTCCGCCGCCCGGCTCCGCCTGCTGCTCGCCGAGGACGCGCCCGTGATCCAGGGCTACGACGAGGAGGAGCTCGCTCGCCGTTTGCACTACGACACGAGGCCGCTCCGACCATCGCTGGCCGCCCTGCGGGCCACTCGGGAGAGCACCGCCGCGATCCTCGACGTACTGAGCGAGGAGGATTGGGGCCGGTCCGGGGCACACACGGAGGGCGGGAACTACTCGGTCGAGAGATGGCTGGAGATCTACGCCGAGCACGCCCACGATCACGCTGGACAGATCGAGCGAGCGGTGGCGGAGGCCCGGGGATCCTGACTCCGACAGCCCGCGAGGGCTAGGGCAGAGGGTAGATCCGGAGCGCGTTCCCCCGCGCGATGCCCTGGGCGATGCGCACCGCAGTGGCCGCGTCGCAGTGGTCGGCCTCGACCCACCCGTCGAGGACCTCGCGGAGAGCCCGCCGGAAGAGCATGGCCCCCAGGTGGTACTGCTCGGCCAGCCCGAAGGCATCCGAGGAGAACAGGAGCTTCGAGAACGGCGCGACCTCCATGGCCTCCGCAAGCAGGCGGGCCGAGCTGGGGCCGTGGTAGTGGAGGGCCGAGCCCACGTCGAAATACACGTTCCCGTACACCGATGACAGGTACGCGGCGTCGCGGTGGAACGGGTAGCAGTGGAGGAACACAACCTTCACCTCGAGCCGGTCGAGCTGCCGGATCAACCCGGTGAGGAGGGTGGGGTTCGACAGATGCAGGTCAAGGTCGGCGTCCCCCCACCCGCTGTGGAACTGGATGGGGAGACCACGCTCGCGGGCCAGCCGCGCGCCCGACCAGATGCCGAACCGAAGCATCACCGGATCCGCCAGCCGGGGATGGCCCGACGCCGCCGCTTCCAGGAACGTCCCGGCGGCCCGCACGACCTCGGCATCGGTCGGCTCCTCCGGCTCGAAAGAGAACCCGCCGCGGTAGGCCACGATGGTCTTCAGCCCAACGGCCTCTCTCGACGACTCCTCGAGCGTCTCCCGGTAGGCGTTCGGGTACGAACTCGCATCCACCCCGGAAGCGGCAACGGCTTCCGCCACGGCCTCCAGCCGGACGATCTCGTAGACCGGGACCCCGGCCAGATAACCCATGGCCTTCACGTCGTGGAGCTCCTCGGACCGGTACCCGGTGTCGAGCAGGAGCCCGCCCAGGCCCGCTTCCTTCAGCAACGAGCGGGCAACCTCATCGGCTCCCAGCTCGGCCCGACGGGCCACGTACTCGTCCGGCGAGGGGAACGGCTCGAGGCCCAGCACCGGCGCGCACCATCGGCGCACTGCTAGCCCAAGCGGGGAGTCGAACCGACTGGTCCCGCCGGGGGGCCGATCTGAACTCTCGGTGATCAGGTCCTCGAACCCGGCCACGTCGAGGTCGGCCTTCACCACCCCGTGACAGTGGTGGTCGATCAGCCGCAGACTCTCGACGTCCACCGCCGTCACCTCCGGGATCCCCCCCTCCTACGCTCCGCCGCCGAACCGGGCGAGCATAGCCTCGCCTCCGGAACGCGTGCGCGTGCCGGTCGCGTCCCGCGGCCCGCGGGTGCGATGATCGGCCCGGCGGGGGCCGAGCGAGGCACGGGGGTGCAGAGTTGCCTGAGGACCAGACCACCGGATCTTCGGAGGAGACGGCTTGGCGCGCCGCTCGGGCCAGGCAGCTAACGGAGTCGCTGTCGGCCCAGGGGATCCGCGCCGTGGCACTCAGCCAGGTCGACAACGCCGGTGTCACGCGGGTGAAGACCGTCCCCGTGTCGGTCCTCGAACGGGCCGTGAAGTACGGGGTGGGCATGTCCCCGGTATTCGAGGTCTTCATGGTCAATGACTCCATCACCTCGAGCGACGAGGTCGGCGGCCCGGTCGGGGACCTCCGGCTCATGCCCGATCCCTCGGCGGTGAAGGTGCTCGCCGCGCAGCCCGGATGGGCCTGGGCTCCGGTGGACAAGCGCACCCAGGAGGGCGAGGTCTATCCCGGGTGCCAGCGGACGTTCGCCAAGCGTATGGCGCGGCGCGCGGCCGGCGCCGGCATCGAGGTGCGGATGACGTTCGAGCTGGAATGGTTTCAGGCCGCCGCGGGCTCGGAGATCCAGAGTCCCATCCACACGGGTCCCGCGTATGGGCTCCCGGTCCTGGCGACGATCTCCGAGTACGCCCGAGACCTCATCGCCGCGCTCGAGGATGAGGGCGTTGCGGTGGACCAGTTCCATCCCGAGTACGCCATGGGGCAATTGGAGATCTCCGTGGCGCCGACCGATCCGGTCGGGGCAGCCGACACGACTGTGCTGGTCCGACAGACGATCCGGGCGATGGCGGCGAGGCAGGGGATGCGAGCGTCGTTCTCCCCCGTGGTCATCGCGGGTCATGTGGGGAACGGCGGCCACGTTCACTTCAGCTTGTGGCGGGACGGAAAGAACGTGTTCGACGGGGGTACGGGGCCGTACGGGATGACCCAGACGGGCGAGGCATTCGTGGCGGGTGTGCTGGCCGAGCTTCCCGCCTTGGTCGCCGTGGGCTCCCCGAGCGTGCCGAGCTACCTTCGGCTGATCCCGTCGCACTGGGCCGGGGCGTTCGCGTGCTGGGGACGGGAGAATCGGGAGGCCGCCATCCGATTCGTCACCGGGATGGTCGGGACGCGCGAGACCGCGGCGAACACCGAAGTGAAGTGCTTCGACCAGAGCGCGAATCCCTACCTGGTGGCGGGAGCGCTCATCGCTGCCGGCCTGGCGGGCGTGGAGAAGGACCTGCGACTGCCAGACGAGGTGACCATCGACCCCGGCGGGCTGTCCGTCGACGAGCTTTCGAGCCGAGGCATCCAACGGTTGCCCCAGTCCGTCGAGGAGGCGCTGTCGCACCTGGAGAAGTCCGACGTCCTGCGAGACGCCATGGGCCCGATGCTATTCGGGCCGTTCACAGCGGTCCGCCGGGCCGAGGCCGAGGCCTTCGCCGGCCAGGAGCCCGAGGAGATCGTGGCGGCCCACAGGTGGCGTTACTGAACGGACGTCGCGTCGGAGAGTCCGAGCCAACCCTCGAGGACGGGTTGACGTTTCGCTCAAACGACCAAACCCGGTCCGCCGACCAGCGTCGGAATGCGGACGGCGGGAACTTCGCTCAATCGGGGGAAGCCGGAAGACCTAAACGGCCTGGTGTGATGCTGTAGCCAAAATGACCGGTCGACCGATTCACCGTCCACCGAAGTGACCTACCTTAACTCGAATGGCGCAATCGATTGCCTTTCGACGGCGAATCCGACGGACGCATGGCGCTCGGAGCCTCTTGAAGGCTGCCGACGGCATACGACGTGCGCGGGTCCACTGGGCATGGAGGTCCGACGAACGCGCCTTCCCCCTGCAACTCCGCACGCTGACGATTGGGATGCGCATGACGCTGCTCTCGCCCTTGGTGGCGGCGGCGGCGCTCGTGCTCGCTCGGCGCGCCAACGTGGAGATGGGCCCGTTCGGCTTGGTGTTCGTCGCCGCCGCCGTCATCGCCGGACTCGCCACGCTGCTGCCATACGAGCGCTTCTTCCGGAAGGGCTGGGGAATGGTGGCCCTGTACGTGTGGTCAGTCGTGAACCTCACCCTGATCGCCGTCGGCGTCTGGGCGACAGGAGGCTCCAGCTCGCCGCTCATGTTCCAGTACGCGCTTACAACAGTGCTCTTCGCGGTCGCCTTCTCGCCTCCAGCTCAGATCATCTTGCTGGGCCTCACCGTCGCCAGCTATTCGGTGGCGGTCGGTGCCTCGAAATGGGACCCGATGCTCCTCGGGGTGCTGGCCGTCCTCGCGCTCCTCGCGAACCTCCTGGTGGGTCAGCTGAAGCGCCAGACGGCTGCCCACAGGGAGGCGCGGAGAGAGTCCGAGCGTCGATGGGCGCTCCTGGCGGTAGTGTCCGCAGCGGCTCGACAGATGAGCGCGGTCGAACCGATGGCCGTCCTGCGAGCCGTCGTCGACTCGGTCGTTGCCTTGGGCTTCCCGACGGCCCGCATCTTCGTCCAGGAGAGCGCTGACCATCAAGGCGCTGTTCCCCTGGAAACACCGAGGGCCCTCCCAGAAGGGATCGAGTCGCTTCGCTTCGAAGACATCGAGGGTGTCCTGGTCGGGGGGCAACCCGTCGTCGTGGGTCTCGCGGACGATGGCGCACTCGGAGGACCGCTTCGCCGGCTCGGCCTCTCGTCCGCCGTGGTGATCCCCATCTTCGCCGCCGATCGCGTGGAAGCGATCCTGGTCGTGGGCATCGAGGAGCCCCCGGGTCCCCCTTCCCAGGACCTCGAGGTCTTTCAGATGCTCGCAACCCAGGCTGCCGTCGCGCTCGAGAACGCGCGCCGGTTCGAGCGGCAGCGCCGCTCGATGGAGCGCATCGCCGAGATCGACCGGATGAAGAGCGACTTCCTCTCCAACGTCTCCCACGAGCTTCGAACGCCGCTCACGGTGATCGCCGGGATGGGGCGAACCCTCGAGGAGAGCTGGTATGACCTGTCGGAAGCGGATCGACGGGATCTGCTGGCCAGGCTGAACGCGAACGCTACGACCCTCGACAGCATGATCGCAGAGCTTCTGGACTTCGGGCGACTGGAGGCGGGACAGCTCCAGCTCGAACCCCGGAAGGTCGATCTCCGAGAGCTGCTGAGCGGGATCGCCGACCGTCTCGCGAGCCTCCTCCGTTACCACGTGGTCCAGGTCGAGGTCGCGGACGGACTCACGGCCCTGGCGGATCCGCTGCTGATCGAGCGGGTTGTCGAGAACCTGCTCACGAACGCGGCGAAATACACGCCCGCGGGAAGCCGAGTCCGTATCTCCGCGTTCGGCCATGGGCCGGACGCGGTCATCGCGGTCGCCGATGACGGTCCCGGGATACCGCCTGAGGAGACATGCCACATCGGGGAGCGGTTCTTCCGGGGAGGCGATCCGAACACTCGCGCCACCCGAGGAACGGGGCTCGGCCTCGCGCTCGTGTCAGAGATCCTGGACATGCACGGCACGTACCTCGAGGTTGAGAGCGAGCTCGGGATGGGGTCTCGATTCTGCTTCCGACTCCCACGCAGCAATTGGACCTTCGGGCGCGAAGATGGCGGAGGGAAGGGAAGCAACGAGTTCTCAGCAAGTGAGCCACCCCGGCCGTTCGTCGTGAGCCAAAGCGGCCTAGCCGAGCGGTTCGAGACGGTTCTCGCGGCGGCCCAGGCGGGACTCGAGTGGCCGGTCGCGACCCTCTTCCGAGAGTTTCACCCGAGGGTGCTCCGATACCTCCGCGCACACGCCCCCGACCGGGCGGATGAGTTCGCCTCGGAGACATGGAACCGGATCGCATCGGCGCTGCCGGAGTTCGAGGGAGACGAAGGCTCCTTCCGGCGGTGGGTGTTCGCTGTCGCGAGGCAGCAGCTGAAGGAAGCTCGTGACGACGGGGGGTCGCCTCGCCCGAGCCAGGAGAATCGGCGGGAGGACGAGCCGATTTCCGCCGAACGTCGCGCCGTGGATTCAGCCCTCGTCCGTTTCCGAACACTTGCTCCCGATCAAGCCGACGTACTGCTCCTGCGTGCTGTGGGCGGACTCGATGTGGTCGATATCGCCGGGATCACCGGCAGTTCGCCTCACGTCGTTCGTTCGACGGAGACTGAAGGGCTGAAGCGCCTGCGACACGACGCCGAGACCACCAAGGTTTCGGATCTGGACCGGGCTCGTTCAGCGATGGAGCGATGATGACGACGCCATTCGAAGCGGAGGCCAGCGGCAGCGAGCGTGAGGGGTTCGCCTTTGAGGAACTCCTCGAAGCCGTCCGCGCCGCCGCGACGCCCGAGGAACGGGCGAATGCGGACGAGGTGATCCCGACCCTCGCCGCCGTCATTCGCTCGAGCCGGCGGCCGATTCGAGAGACCAGCCTGCGAGAGGTCGCGTCGGCAGGTCGACGGGCGAGCACACGGTTCGGAGCGGCGATGGTCGTCGTAGTCCTGACAGCCGGCACGAGCCTCGCGATCAGCGGGCAGCTCCCGCCGGGCGCTCGTGACGTCGCCGCGAACTTCCTCACGCAGATCGGACTCCCGGCGCCAGTGCCCGTGCTCGAGGCCGCAAGCGAAGCAACGGCTCCGCATACGACGGGGCAGCCCTTCGGACCGGACGATCGAGTCAACCTTCGGTTGGGGATCCCCGCTGCGTTCGCGCACGATGGAATAGGTGGATCTGACGTGTCAACGGAGGAGCCCCATGCCGGCACGCCGCCGGATCCGGGTACGCCGCCCGATGCCGGTGCCGGTACGCCGCCCGATGCAGGCACCGCGCCCGGCGCCGATGGCGGTACGGCGCCAGATCCAGGTACGCCGCCCGAGGCCGGTACGCCGCCCGAGGCCGGTACGCCGCCCGATGCCGATGGCGGTACGGCGCCGGATCCAGGTACGCCGCCCGACTCCGATGCAGGGCCACCGCCGCATGCCGGGCCACCGCCGCATGCCGGCCCGCCGCGGCATGCCGGCCCGCCGCCCCACGCAGGCCCACCGCCCGATGCCGGCCCACCGCCGGACGCAGGGCCGCCGCCCGATGCTGGAACGCCGCCCGATGCCGGCCCACCGCCCGATGCCGGCCCACCGCCGGACGCAGGGCCGCCGCCCGATGCCGGCCCACCGCCGGACGCAGGGCCGCCGCCCGATGCAGAGCTGCCGCCGGCGTAAGGGTCCGGGCCGAAGACCTTGCGTTGGGTGGGGCGAAAACCGGTTCCACGCCTACATCCGCGTGCCGTTGGCGCGACAGAAAGGCCTCTCGCCGGGATCCCGAATGGGTTCGCGCACTGATCAATCCAGGGCATCGGGTCCCCAACCACAACAAGCTGACGTACTCGGTTCTTTGAGTCGCAGGCAGGTTCCTGTAGCGTTGCCTGGCGGATGTCGACGCTGAGGCAGGATCCGACAAGCCGGCAATGGGCGGTGATGGCGCCCGTGCGTGCCGGCCGTCCACACCAGCCGGTTGTGGTTCCCCGCCCGCAGCTGCCCGAGCTCGATCCCTCCTGCCCGTTCTGCCCCTGGAACGAGGATCAGACCCCGCCGGAGATCCTCCGAGATCCGAAGGAGGGTGACTGGCAGGTTCGGGTCGTCCCCAACCTCTACGGTGCCTTTTCGGGTGACGGCTCGGTGGCTCGCACCGGTCCTCCGCTCTTCCGGGA
>WNFZ01002649.1_pt1 | contig 18195 bp, 16 predicted proteins | sample 5400081 | NCBI WGS metagenome assembly WNFZ01 (sample SAMN13153365, study PRJNA577476) | soil metagenome | isolation source: 80 cm soil or saprolite under grassland replicate 1 | place: USA:California | collected 2016-06-15 | reverse complement strand
ATGCTACGGAATCTTTGTCGTCGTCCACCTTATCTTGAAATTCAGCTGGAGCCTTGCCGATAAAAATAATATTTCGATCGGCTCTGATGTCTGTGTTTAATTGATTCTCAGTCACGATTTCCGGATGCCAATCATGATTGGCATCTGCATGACTACCTAATTGATAGGATATTGTCGATAATGATGTTAGATCATCCTGAGTAATGTTTTCTGGCAGGACAATTAGTGTTTGCCTCTTCGCCCCCTCTGGCAGATACTTTTCCAATGGTTCGATCAGAATCTGTGGGAAATTGGAAAGATCAACTTGGAGATCACGTCTTGCAAAAGATAGATGAAGGAGAAGTGTTTGACTGCTAATGAGACCCTGAAGTTCTACAGGTTTCTCATCATGAAAAGTCTCCAATGGGATTTCGACAAAGTTAAGATCTTCCGCATAAACATGATTGTGCGGAATGAACGCATCCAATAACAGGCAGGCACAAACGAAAGCCAGGTTGAATTTTTGAGCGTTCATTACATCCCCTTGTGGCTTCCATTTCCATTCCCGTTCCCAATTAACGCTTTAATTCGTACCTTAAGTTCCTGTGGGTGGACGGGCTTGACGATGTAATCAGTTGCACCCAACCCGAATGCAGTAACTTTTTTATCCACATCACCGACTGAGGTAAAAAAGATGATGGGGGTATGGGCAAACTGTGACTTTTCCCGCACGTTCCTGCAGATTTCAAAGCCATCCAGGCTGGGCATGACCAAATCAAGAAGAATCAGATTTGGATCACACGTCAGCGCGGTGGTGAGTGTGTCACAGCTATTATTAACAGAGACTACGTCATATCCCTCCTTAGATAAAATAATTTCTAGCAGTTTGGTCGTGCCTTGATCATCATCAACGACAAGGATTTTGCCCATATAAGTCCATTCCTGTTCCAAATAAATTCTGGGCACGATGAGACATCTACAGAGATTTAGAATGCCACTCTCATTATTCCGATTATAAGTTATCTTACGACAATTCGTTGTTAAATCATTACAAGACGGCTAACTCCCTAAAAAGTAACATCTTTTATGTTAAGATACAAGTTTTAACCATTAAGCAATGGGGCTGATATACAGAACGCTCCAGGGATAATTTAATTACGTTTTTCACCTTTTCTTCGTACTTAGACCTTTTGAGGAAACATAAAACCTGCCCCAAGTTTCTTGGGGCAGGTTTTATGTTAGTTACTTTCTCTTTATACTCGTTTTAGCAGTTTTTGCAGTTGCTTTCGAAGCTCGACCATTTGCTTTGCTCTTTGCCACACTTGTCGTTTTCTGTGGACGGTGCTTCAAAGCAGCATGTGCAGCCGCGAGACGGGCGATCGGTACACGGAATGGTGAGCAGGAAACGTAGTTGTTGCCAATAAGATGGCACCATTCAATCGAACTCGGGTCGCCACCATGTTCGCCGCAGATACCCACTTCAAGATTGGGACGTGTCTTTCGTCCTTCGGTAATTGCCCAATCCATCAGTTTGCCTACACCACCCCGGTCGAGCGATTGGAACGGATTTGTCTCGAGAATGCCCTGTTCCTGATAGGTGATCAGGAAGTTGCGTTCGGCATCATCGCGAGAGTAACCGTAGGTCATTTGGGTGAGATCGTTCGTGCCGAATGAGAAGAATTGGGCGCGTTCGGCGACTTCACCTGCCGTGACAGCTGCTCGTGGGATCTCGATCATTGTGCCAAATTTGTATTCAAACTTGACCTTCTTCTCAGACATGACTGCGGCAGCGATTCGTTCGAGTCTTGGCTGAATCCATTCGAGTTCCTTTACAGTGCCGGTCAACGGGATCATCACTTCGGGTTTGACAACGATGCCGCGTAATGTGCAGTCAGCTGCAGCTTCAAAGATAGCCCTGACTTGCATCTCCACGATCTCAGGCATATAAATGCTCAAGCGCACACCGCGCATACCCATCATCGGGTTTGATTCATGCATGCCTTTGATGGCAGTCAAAAGATTTTCTTTTTCGCCCAAGCCATCGGATTCACCTTTGACGCGCATTGTAATAACTTCTTCCAGAAGTTTTTCTTCATCGGGCATAAACTCATGCAGAGGCGGGTCGATCAAGCGGATGATGACCGGGTAGCCATCCATCGCTTCGAAGAGACCATCGAAATCCTTGCGCTGGTAGGGGAGAAGTTTGTTAAGCGCGGCAGTGCGTCCCTCACTTGTTTCGGAGAGGATCATATCCTGAACAATGGGCAAGCGCTCAGGTTCAAAGAACATGTGCTCGGTGCGGCAGAGACCAATACCCACTGCGCCATAGGAACGAGCGCGGCGCGCATCCTTGGGATAATCTGCATTGGCCCACACCTGAAGTCCGCGTGTTGGGTAACCTTTTGCCGGGGCTTCACGCATATTCTTGCGAGCGCTGATTTCATCTGCCCATGTAAGAAGGGTTAACAATTCGGTTTGTTGTTCGAGCGAGGGCGCGGTGGTTGGAATTTTTCCGATAAACACTCTGCCTGTGGTGCCATCCACAGAAATCCAATCGCCTTCTTTGACGACGGATTCCCCAACCGTCATATGACGCCTTTCAAGATCGATCTTGATAGCAGAAGCACCGACCACACAGGGAATGCCAAATTGTCGTGCCACCACTGCTGCATGCGAAGTTGCACCACCTTCACTGGTAAGCACGCCTTGCGAGGCGATCATGCCGTGTACATCATCCGGCTTTGTAAACGGACGTACCATGATGGTGTCCTGTTTTGATTCCTTCGCCATTTTTTCAGCCATGTCAGCATCAAAATAAACCTGTCCTACGGCTGCACCTGGGGATGCATTCACACCTTTGGCAAAGAAAGTGCCATTCTTTTCTGCATTGGTCATGGCTTCTTCATCGAACTGCGGGTGCAGGAGCGAATCAACATTATCAGGAGTCACACGCAGCACAGCCTGTTCTTTCGTGATCAAGCCGTCGTTTGCCATATCGACTGCGATCTTTACCGCGGATTTGGCAGTCCGCTTGCCGTTGCGGGTTTGAAGCATCCATAATTTGCCGCGCTCGATCGTAAACTCGACATCCTGCATATCCTTATAGTGCTTCTCGAGTTTGCCGGTGATATCCATGAATTGCTTATAGGCTTTCGGCATCTTCTGTACGAGATTTTCAATTGGCTCTGCGTTGCGAATGCCCGCCACCACATCTTCACCTTGCGCGTTGAGCAGATACTCGCCCATCATCTTCTTTTCGCCAGTGGATGGGTTACGAGTGAATGCCACGCCAGTACCTGAATCATCGCCCATGTTTCCGAAGACCATGGTCACGATATTGACGGCAGTACCGAGATCGTCTGAAATGCCTTCTTTCTTTCGGTATGCAATGGCACGCTTACCATTCCATGATTCAAAAACAGCCTTGGTTGCCAGTTCCAATTGTTTGTAAACATCCTGCGGAAAATCTGAACCGACATGATTCTTGAAGACCGCCTTGAAGGTGGAGACCAGTGATTTCCAGTCTTCCGCAGTCATCTCCGTGTCCACTTTGTAGCCCTTCTCCACTTTGTAATCGGCCATTGGGTGTTCAAAGACTTCATCATCAAGGTTGAACACAGTCGTGCCGAACATCTCGATGAGGCGACGGTACAAATCCCATACGAAGCGTGGGTTGTTCGTCAGCTTGATCATGCCCTCAACAACCCGGTCGTTCAAACCGATATTCAGGATCGTGTTCATCATGCCAGGCATGGAGAACTTGGCACCGGAACGGCAGGAGACCAGGAGCGGATTCTTCGGATCGCCAAACTTCTTGCCTGTCTGCTTCTCAACAGTTTTCATGGCCGCCAGCGCCTGATCCCACATTCCAGCCGGGAATTTGCCGGTTTTGCGGAATTCGTTACAGGCTTCGGTAGTGACCGTAAATCCAGGCGGGACAGGTACTCCCGCACGTGTCATATCAAAGAGGCCAGCGCCTTTGCCTCCGAGCAGGGCGCGAACGCCTTCCCAAGAACCGGCGTATTTTTCAGCTGCGGCAACCTCTTTGAATAGATAAACCCATTTTTTCATAGAAACCTCCGGGGTTAGTAAGATCTAAATTTCTGTGAAGTTTACCACGAACAGTTTGCGACAAATGTGATATATTCCTCTTACATTTGTCAGTGCCTATTGCGAGTAGTCAATTGTTAGCCTATTGCAAAGTCAGGAGAAGCATTTATATATGATAATAGGAACAGATTGGAATCAACTATGTCAGTAAAACTACTTGTTATCGACGATGATAGTGCAGTCACAGATTTACTTTCACTGCTTTTAAGATCACATGGTTTTGAGGTAGGAGCTACAAACAACAGTACTGAAGGATTAAGCATGATCCGTGACGATTCTCCAGATGTTGTTATTCTTGACCTGATGATGCCTGATATGGATGGATGGCAGATTTGCAAGGCTGTACGTGAATTTAGCCAGGTACCGATCATTATTCTTTCAGCCCTCAATGATCCATCCATGATTGCCAGCGTTCTGGATGCTGGTGCTGATGATTACCTGACCAAACCGACTCCAAGCCGCGTGCTGATTGCTCATATCAATCGGCTGATAAATCGATCTGGTTCGCTGCATTCAAGCACATCCCTAAATGATTCCTTCGGCAGGCCATTGCCCGCCTCCTAGGGATGAAAACGATCCGTTTCGACTGTACTCAACGCAAGTTTCAACTTGTTTCCGTGTAAATGAAACTCCCATCACCTAAGAGCGTGGTGGGAGTTTTGTTATGCGAGATGTTTCAAAGCCTCTGCAGTTTTCTCCCTGGCTTCCATCATTGGCATGTGACCAGCACCACTGATTTCAACCAAATGTGCCTGTGGGAGAACTGCCTTTATTTCGCGCGCTCGGTCAATAGGAATCAGGGCATCCGAATCCCCATGGATAATGACCACCGGGACCTTCAGAGAAGAAAGCAGGGAAGTGGCATCTATTCGTTCAGCCATTGCCTTAAGAGCGCCAATATAAGCAGCAGGCTGTTGCCTTTCCATCGAAGCGCGCGCAAAAGACTGTAAATCTTCTTCGGCTGTAAATTTTGGCATCATTGCCGCGACCACACTGGCAATCCCATTTTCTGAGACATCCGCGGCAGATTTATAGCGTCCTTCTTTGCGGTCAGGAGGATCGGCCAGCACCTGTGATGAAACCAGGCCAAGGCCACTGACGCGCCCGGGGTAAAGCCTTGCAAAAGCCAAGGCAACATATCCACCCATGGAGTGTCCAACAATCGCAGTTTTTTGGATACCAAGATAATCGAGCAGGCCAGCAATGTCTGATGCGTAATCGTCCATTGTGGGTGATGAATCGGCAATCGTTGACTCTCCAAAGCCACGCAGATCAGGAAGGATGACATCGAATGTATCTTCCACTAGAGGCAGGACGTCATCCCATAAATGATGGTCAAGCGGATACCCGTGCAAGAGAACCAGTGGAGTTCCCTTTCCGCGGCGGTCATAAGCAAGTTGAATATCCTTCACGTTGACTTTTTCCATAAACTCTCCTTTTTGTCATTGCTTCGGTCGCTCACCTGCACTGCGCGCAGGCGCAAGTGTTGCGCCCTCGCAGTGACGCTCATTTCCAATTCACCGCTACTTTTAATTTACTACCCAGTTTTGAGTAGTAATGCACAAAGCCATTATCCCTGCCAAACTCATAAACGCGGCGCGTGATATCCACATCTGACTTGCAGTATTCAGCAACTTTTTCCAGTTCACCGTTGCGGAACCATTCCACCGACTGGACTCCGTCTGCAGTCTTGGTTGTCCCCAGTGTGGCTCTGGCGATTGAGTCGAGGCTTAGCCGAAAGTTCAAGGTGCGGTAGATATCCTGCAGCATATCTGTTGAACGAAACGTGCGAAAGTTTTCATTGCGAGCATAGGGTCTTAACACTTCATAGTCAAAACTGATGATATTGAATCCAACCACCCGGTCCGCAAATTTCAACTCTGCCACCAGCGCAGCCGCATCTTTTTCCCAATAGACCGCAAAGTCGTTGCGTGCCGTTGACCAAGTCACGCCACAAGCCAACAACAGCCTGGACGCATCACGTCCACCGACTTCATGAAAAAGTTTTTGGCTTTCAAGGTCGAAGTAAACAATGTTCACGAGTTCTCCAAATTTTTCAAATACGCACGCGCAAGGTCAAGCGCCTGTTCGCGATTCGCAACTTTACCAGTTGCCTGTCCTTCGCGGATCGCTTCCAGCAATTGACCGATCATACGCCCTGGCTGGAGGCCCAATTCGGACATCACTTCATTCCCATCCAGCAAGCGCGGCGGAGTTACAGTTTCCTGTGGCTTTTCCCAGTAATTCTCCAATAGAATTCGCGCGATATCCAGTGCTGCTATCCAGGTCTCTTGCGAGAGGATGGGACCTTGAGTTCCGCGCAGATCTGCCAGCCCCAGCAGGATTAGGTCAACTCCCGCTTTATCTGCATCGCGAAAGAAGCGATAAATAGCTTTGCGCGAAGGTTCCTGTTTATCACCTTCCAGGCGGCTGGAGAAAAAATGAAAGCGCATGTGGTTCGCAACGATCTTAGTAATCCGCTCCACTTCATCATTGCTGAGATTGAATGCGCGGGCACGCTCTTCGACAACCTGCGCTCCTTTGACATCATGATCAAAAAAGCGGATGCGGCCCGAATTCTCTATCGACTTTGTTGCCGGCTTCTGGACATCATGATATAACGCAGCAAAAAACAATGCTGCCCGGACGGAACGATCCGTGTTCAGGGATTCAGCGAAGTGTTCCGCAAATTTTTCACGGAATCTTCCGATGCGAAGCGTAAGCAACCCGGTGAACAAATCATTGGTATTGTCTGCGTGATAGCCGGGCGCAAGAGCGGCCAGGATATTTTCAAGGTGACCTAATACACTGAGTGTGTGTTCCCACACGTCATGAATATGCGGCGGCGATTGTTCGATGCCTTTCAATGCAGGAAGTTCAGGCAATAAATATGGAAAGATACCAAGAATTTCCAGAGCGCGCATGGAGGCATCCGGCTTTGGGCCCTCAAGCATTTTGAATAATTCATCGCGCTGGCGTTCTGGGGAAACCTTCGGCAATAAATTAGCAGCCTGTTTCATCCCCTTGCGCGTTTCAAGCTCGATCTTGAATTCAAATGCTGCGGCCTGTCGAACCGCGCGCAGGATTCGGACGGGATCATCTGATAAAGCAGAAGGTGAGCAGGCACGAATTACTTTGGTTCGCAAGTCCGAGGCGCCGTTGAGTGGATCGATCAGGGTTTGGGCATGCAGGTCGAATGCAATGGCATTGATCGTAAAGTCGCGGGCGCGCAGGTCTTCTTCCAAATTGTTCCCCCGATAAGTTGCGAAATCCAAGAAGGTGCGCGTTCCATCCGATTCCGTCACGATGACTCGGCCTGTGTCGCGCTCGCTGTCGAGCACCATGAAATCAGCCTTGAGGGCGTTGGCAACGCGTCGGGCGAGGGAAATACCATTTGAAGGCAGAGCAAAGTCAAGGTCCCGCGAGAGGCGGTTGAGTAATATATCCCTTACCGCACCGCCAACGAGATACATTTCCTGATCGGGGAGTGCCTCACGAACTTTGTCAATCAAAGGTGAATAGGAAAATGGAACGGGCATATAGATAATTTCTGGTCTTTCCTTGTGCCGGCTGATCTGGGCGGCATGCAAGGCTTGTTCAGGTGTCCCTCCTTGGGCGATGATCCTGCCGCGGACTCGAGCTACCCAGCGACCTGCATAAGGCGAAGAGGCCGTGTTCTCGTTTTTTGCGACAAGAGGTTTTTCATTTGTCATGTCATACAGGTGGTTTATATTTTTTCAGATCCACAACGCCAACGAAGGGTAGATTGCGATAATACTCGTCGAGGTCGAGGCCATAACCGAAGACAAATTTGTTGGGGATATCGAAGCCGCGATAATGGATTGGGACAACAGCTTCGCGTCGTTCGGCTTTATCGAGAAGAGCACATACTTTGAGGCTACTTGGCTGACGGAGGTTAAGCAACTCGAGTACTGACGCGATTGTGTGCCCACTGTCCACAATGTCTTCGACAAGAAGTACGTCTTTGTCATGGATATCTGTTTGCAGATCCAGTGTGACGCGGACAGCGCCACCGGATTCACGTTTGCCTACTCCATAGGATGAGACAGCCATAAAGTCTACCATATGTGGAGAGGTGATCTGTCGGCTGAGATCAACAAGAAAGGGCACGCCCCCGCGCAGGATGCAAATGAGAAGCAGATTGCCATCCGGATAATCCGCACTAATTTCTGCACCCAATTCTTTAATGCGTGATTGAAGAGTTTCTTCGTCTATCAGTACTTCAGCGAGTATGTCGTTGTAATGTTGCATGATTCCTCAATGAAATGTCATTCTGAGGAGCTGCTTTAGCGGCGACGAAGAATCTCCAGACTGTAGAAGCGAGACTCTTCGCTACGCTCAGAGTGACAAAATTATCACAGGACTTCGCACTCCTATCGGGGTACTTGGTGATGGACTCGGCAGCGCGCTTCATACATTTCCGACGCGCCGACGATCACCACTGGATCATCATAGCGGGCAGGCTTGCCGTTCACCAATCTTTGCGTACGCGAGGCTTCATCACCACAGACCATGCAAATTGCATGGAGTTTATCCACACGTTCCGCCATGGACATCAGGATTGGCATGGGACCAAAGGGCTCGCCGCGGAAGTCCGTATCGAGGCCCGCCACCAAGACGCGGATGCCGCGTGAAGCGAGTTGCTGAGCAACCTGAATGATCTCTGGATCGAAGAACTGAGCTTCATCGATGGCAACGACGGTTGTATCCTTCTCGATCTTGCTGAGGATATTAATTGATTTTTCTACGGGTGTGGCATCGTAGTTCGATCCTGCGTGGGAGGTGACTTTTTCCACAGCATAACGCACATCAATGGCTGGTTTGAACACTTGTACTTTTTGCTTTGCGATGGTAGCGCGTACCAAACGGCGAATCAACTCATCTGTTTTACCGCTGAACATTGAACCACAAACAACTTCGATGGAACCGTGTGTATGCTTCATAATCCCTTTTTAATTTTGGAAGCGCGGAGTGGAAGAGGATACAAGGATTTCCTGCGCAATGAAATTTGGATCTCACAAGAAAAACGGGCATGGCGCATAGCGCCATGCCCGTAAGTTTACCTGAGAATGATTATTCTGCAAGTCTGCTTTTCGCTGGAGAACTACGCTGCGGCAGCAGGAAGTTCGTAGCCGAGCGAGCGCAATTTCTTTTTGGCGGCCGTCAGAGATGCCTGACCAAAACCTGAGATTGCCAATACGGCTTCATTCCCACCGTTCAGTTTCTCAAGGAATTGTCCAAAGTTCTCGATGCCAGCCTTCTTCAGGGAATCTAAAGCACGAGTCGAAAGACCTAACTCTTCGATGGGGCGCTCGGGCGATCCCTTTAGTTCTTCCTTAACCTTCTGCTGTTCAACATACGTCTGGCGGGCAGAAAGTTTTTTATAGAAGCGATCCACCTGACCTTCGATATCAAGGAGGCGCGAAGCTTCACCCGTAAAGAACGGATGGCAGTTGGAGCAAATATCCACCCGTAGTTCTTTCTTGGTGGAACCAGTGGTCCACGTGGTGCCGCATGAGGCACATGTTACCTTGGCGTCGGGATAGTAAGTGGGATGAATCTCAGCTTTCATTTTGAGCCTCCACTTCGGCAACAATTTCGGGAACAATATTCACCCGCTTCTGTCCGTGGATGAGATCATACATCACAACACCATCCGATGTTGCGAACAATGTATCATCCTTGCCAGCTTTTACGTTCACGCCGGGTTTAATTTTTGTGCCATGCTGGCGCACCAGAATATTGCCAGACAGCACAAACTGACCGGCATAACGCTTCACGCCCAATCGCTGGGAATTTGAATCGCGTCCGTTGCGGCTTGAACCGCCACCTTTTTTATGTGCCATGACTACCTCTCTTACTTTTTCTTCGAGTCTGTCTTTTTGGAAGACGACTTGGTTGTTGTCGCTGCTTTGGCAGAAGTTTTCTTTGTGGACTTGGGCGTTTCTTCCTTCGCCTTGGCCTGCTTCCTGGCCTTCGGCGCCTTCTCAGCTACAGCCTTTTCCACTACAGGAGCCGGTTCAGATTTCTCGACCTTACGATCTTCATCAGTGCGACCGATAAAATCTACCAGCAAACGCGTAAACTGCTGACGATGTCCGCCGCGCACGCGGATACGTTTCTTCGGGCGATATTTGAATCGGTCGATCTTGGGGCCTTTGATATGATCCACCACTGTGACTTTGACGAGGATGTCACCGATCGTGGGGGTGCCGACAAGCACATCATCGCCATCTGCCATAAGTAAGACGCGTTCGAAATCGAATTTCTTACCCGCATCAACGGGTAGGCGGTCCACTTCGATGGTCCGCCCTTCGACGGCACGATATTGTTTGCCGCCGCTTTCAACAATTGCGAATCTCATTTTTTCTCCAGTCATTCACTTCGCCGCGTGCCTGCGGAGTTCTTGCACTCGTCGCCTGCGAACGGGGAAGCTGGTATCTCGTTGTCTCTCGACAAACAACTACCCCAGAATCCAACCACTGGGGTAGAAGCGCACAATATTATACATGCGGGGTAGGGATGTGTCAACGGCAAGGCCTGATTCAGATCATGGAATCCAGGTGACTGTGCCAGGGACAGACTGTGGATTTGGGATTAACATCGTCAATTCTGAGCCATCCGGTTTCATCACAAATATTCCGTTGGTACTATGACTGGCAATATGTTTGCCGTCCGGTGCGAAGCTCGCAAACAAATTTGTCGTTTGGATCTTCGTTATTTGAGTAATCTTACCTCCGGTAACCGGCACAGACCACCAGTCCGAAGGGACATTGTGTGCTTTGGCGATACGAACTCCCATTAATTTGTCCAACCAGTTTGGCTGATAGGCCTGGACCGTAACCGGCGCGCTAAATAAAAGAGTTTGTCCATCCGGCGAAAAAATGGGAGCATCTTTCACCTCGGGGATCTGCTGACCTTTCAGAACGACCTCATGCGCATTTTGGCCATTGGAATCTGCGATAAATAACTTATTCTCGCGTAAAAAAAGATCCACGGAAATATAAGCAATCTGAGAGGCATCGGAGGATAGTCTGGGCCAAAAGGCTTTCTCTGCGACTTTTTCAGGCTTGCCATCCGGGAATTTCATTCGGTAAATTTCATAAAGCGGGTAGATCTGATTGGGCTGAGGGGTAATTTGAAAATTGACGTGGGTGAAGTAAATATATTTTCCGTCAGATGACCATTCCACTTCCACGTAATCATCCTCTTTTGCCGGAGGCGTGAATAACAATTTCGGAGCCTGTGATCCATCCAAAGGCATAATATAAAGATCCTGGTCGGCCGGGTTGTCTCCCGGGGGAGGTGAATAGGACATGAGGGCTTGTGTATTATCTGGAGAAACCGTGACGTAATAAATCCAGGAATATTTTGGGGCATTAAATATTGTGGTGACCTCACCGGTTACCAAATCAAGAACCTGGAGCTGCAAACTGAAGACATCCTCCACCACAATCCCATTGATATAAACCAACCTGCCAGTTAGATTTAGATCACCCCAGGTCACCGGCATTTGAGTTGTTGTGACTATATTTGCTTGCGGACTACTTTCCCCAGACGAAGGTGTAGGAGGTAGGGATTCAAGCGTCGAAGCAGGCGTTACAACAGCTGGCTGCTCAACCTGAATGGAACAACTGGAGAGAACCAGGGCAAAAACGAGAGACCAATACCAGAGACGGGTTTTCATCATAGAACTTCTTCTTTCTAAACATAAATCTATTTTGGCGCGAGGGTGCGGATAAAGTTCACGAGATTCCAGAGATCGGAATCCGAAAGTGTGGATTTGAAGGCCGGTATCCGCTCTTGAATTTCACTTCAACTCAATCACAGATGAATTGATCTTTCACCGATCAGCGAGACTTGCTGCGAAGAGCCATGACTCCCAGGATCAGGGCGATCATCCCAATGAGCAGGCTGAGGTAAATGAGCCAGTTCACCAACCCCAGGTCATTGCTTTGCTGTGCCGAATTCATGATGGGAAATTGAAGCATTTCTGCTGGCTGAACTTCCTCCACCTGTGTTTCGGCATTTACAAGGGTGTCTCCCAGCATGCCGCCAAGCATCACTGTGTATTCTCCCTCTACGGTCGGAAGAATGGGCGCCACAAATTGACCCGGCGTGTCTTCGCCCAAAGGTTGAAGTGTGAGGGTCTTGTTCTGCCCACCATAGGAAATGGTGACCGTTAATGAGGAAACATCTTCCACAGGTTGTTGATCAGCGGTGGTTGAGACATTGACCACAATTGCATTCTGTTGCCCCACAATCGGCGGCTCACTGAGCCAGCCAATTTCCACTGTGTAATCACCTACAGTGATCGATTCGTGTGCCAATGCAATTTGGTAATTTAGCATAAGGATAATCAAACAGAGCAAAGCAGAAATACTAATATTTTTCTTGTTCATAACGGACTCCTGCCTGGGATCAGAGATGAGATATGGAGCAGATTGTAATTCATACAGGCAGTGACAAGCTAAACCTGTAGCGCATCGAGCAAGAATTGAATTGGATTCATAATCATTGTCGAGTTAAAGCCAGCGAATAACAAGCCGACCCCTGCTGATGTAGATAGAAACAGCATTATATATTGTGACATTAGGTGCGGCAAGAATGGCGCACCTTGCCTTGTTGGCTTTGATCTGTGCTCGGGTCCCGGCAGTTGGAGTGGTGTTACTTCTTAGCTATGGAACGCAACAATTAAATAAAAGAGTTTCCCGCCTCATTTGAGGCGGGAAACTTGTTTCCGAATAGGTCTTATGCTCTTAGCGCCATCCATCCCTTAGCATCTGTTGCACGGCACGGATTTTGGTAGGTAATCCCCGCCGGGGAGGACGCCGTCAACACAAGAACATTTACGGTACCAAAGAGTATAGCAAGAGATTTGGCGAGCCAGTTCCTGCACCTGTCACCACATTCTGAGTGGCCGCGCCTACAATGGCGTTTCGAACTTGCAGGGGAGTTGCGTTATGACCTTGCAAATAGAGTGCCGCAACGCCTGCAACATGCGGCGTCGCCATCGAGGTGCCACTGATCGTGTTCGTGGCAGTATTGCTTGTGTACCATGCTGAAGTGATTGACGATCCGGGAGCAAATAAATCAAGACAGGAGCCTTTATTTGAATAAGAGGCGCGAGAATCCGAGGAGGTGGTTGCTCCGATCGTTATTGCATCACCTACGCGGGCGGGTGAGTAATTACAGGCGCTGGCATTGCTATTACCGGCCGCAACTGCATAAACGATCCCGTCCGCAATCGAATTGCGAACCGCCGTATCCAGAGAAGAGGATGCACTGCCTCCCAGACTCATGTTTGCAACCGCTTTTCCGGTCGTGTGCTTGGAGGTGACCCAATTGATTCCGGCGATCACGCCAGATATAGTGCCTGAGCCTGAACAATTGAGCACACGAACAGCAACAAGAGATATGGCTTTGGCAACGCCATAGGTGCTTCCACCCACCGTTCCGGCAACATGCGTTCCATGACCGTTGCAATCGCTGGCGGTTGAATCATTGCTAACAAAGTCGTAGCCATAAGAGGCGCGCCCGCCAAATTGGTTGTGACTGATACGAATGCCGGTATCAATGATATAGGCCGTGACACCGCTGCCGGTCGCCTTGTAATTGTAGGCATTATTCAAAGGCAGCTTCCGTTGGTCGATACGATCAAGTCCCCATGTCGCTGGCGATTGAGTCGCATCGAGGGTAATTTCCTGATCGGCCTCGATGAACTCCACATTTGGGTTATGACTCAATCCTGTGAGTGCCTCTTCAGGGAAATTCCCAGCGAAACCAATCAATGCCGCGTCGTAAACGAAATCCACTTGGCCACCCCGTCCGCGTGCGTTTTCGGCTGCGGCACTTGCCTCTGCCGCCGGCGTCCCTGGCTTGAATACGACAATGTAACGACCCGGGATCGCTGTCGAAGAATCGAGCCCGAGAATTGGCGCCTCTCCTTGTCCCTGTGCCGCAGCCGCGGAACTGACTGACAGAGTCAGAGCAAATATGAGTACAACTATTGACACAAAACGCAAAGATCCTTTTCTGTTATGCATTACAAACTCTCCTCTCTACATTGATTTTCAACGCTAGACTCTAAAATTGAAAGAGATGAATTGTATAGTTGCGCACCTCCTGTCGGGTTTGTAAACGAGACGTCCGTGCAAAATTCAGATTGGACAAACGGGGAATTTCCCACCTATGTTGTCTATTTTATATCATAATGGCAGCCTAGAAATAGGAAATTGATATCAAATTCAAGGGCCTAAGAAAAGACAAAAAGGTAGGGCAGATTAATCTTTAAGTGGAATTTTCCCTCGCGCTTACGGAGACGATCATCAAAATCGTAGTACAATTGTTCTATCGCGAATAAAATTCTAATCCTTCAACCTGTTCCGTACCCTTACTTTTATGACCGACTCTTACACTCCGCTCGGAATCAGCCTCAGCCCTCTTCAGCGTCAGATCGTCGAATCCCCCCTGAACTTGAAACTCTTCGTCTCTGGCCCGATGGGCGCGGGCAAGACGACCGCGGCCGTCGAACGGATGCGGTCTCTGCTTGCCCAAGGAGTGCCCGGCGAATCGATCTTGATGCTGGCCGCGCAGCGAAGCGTGCAGGAGCCCTATCTCGATCTGCTCTATAGCCCTGAGCGCCGCGCCGGTGGGGAAGTGACTTCCACGACCCTGGGTGGCGGACTGGCCCGACGCATCTGTGACCTGTTCTGGCCGGTTGCAGCCGAAGCCGCTGGCTTTGCTCATCCTGACCAGCCACCCGTCTTTCTTTCCCTCGAAACCTCACAATACTATATGGCGCATATTGTCCGTCCCTTGTTGGACGAAGGTTACTTTGAATCTGTCACCATGGATCGCAACCGCATGTATTCTCAGATTTTGGATAATCTGAATAAGGCTGCGATCGTGGGATTTCACTATAGCGAAATTGCGTCCAGACTTGATTCGGCCTACTTTGGCGACCCAGCCCAACGACGTGTCTATGCGGATGCCCAGGATTGTGCCATCCGCTTTCGAGAGTATTGCCTGCAAAATAATCTGCTTGATTTCTCTCTGCAGCTTGAGATATTTTCGAATATTCTTTGGCCACTCGATATTGTGAGGGATTACCTCACGCGGACGTATCGACATCTGATCTACGACAACGTGGAAGAGGACAGCCCGCGTGCGCACGATATCATCCGTACCTGGCTGCCGGAATTTGAATCGGCATTGTTGATCTATGATGAAGGTGGAGGCTATCGCCAATTCCTTGGCAGCGACCGTTTTACAGGCCAGGCGTTGAACGAGTTGTGTGACGAGCAAATAGTGCTGGATGAGTCCTTTGTGATGTCGGAGAACATTGCAAATCTCGCTTCCAGCCTGGAACAAATTATTTTGCCAGATCCGGCCACCCCTGAAGTTGAACCCGCCGGTGGGGAGGCTGTGGGAATTATCACCTCCCGTTTTTATCCTGAGCTTTTGGATGCGGTGGTTGCGGAAACAAAATCTCTCGTGGAAGAATCGGGAGTAGCGCCAGCAGACATCGTGATCATTTCACCTTTTCTCTCCGACGCGTTGCGCTTTTCCGTGATGAACCGTTTGGAAGCCGCGGGCATTCCCACGCGTTCTCATCGCCCTTCACGGACGTTGCGAGATGAGCCGGCCAGTCTGGCACTGCTTACCTTTGCTGCGATCGCGCACCCGGAGTGGAATATCCACCCACCGCGCTTCGATGTGGCGTATGCCCTCATGCAATCCATCGAAGGACTTGACCTTGTGCGTGCTCAACTGTTAGCGGAGATCGTGTATCGGTCGCGTGAGTTGCGGCTTTCCACGTTCGATGAGATCACTCCAGAAGTGCAGGAACGCATTACCTTCCTGGTTGGCAATCGTTATACCACGCTGCGCGATTGGCTGCTGGCTTATCGCGAAGGGGAAGAATTGCCATTCGATCACTTCCTGAAGAAGCTGTTTGGTGAAGTCCTATCCCAACCCGGCTTTGGATTCCATACAGATTTTGACTCGGTGCGAGTAGCCTCCAGCCTGGTGTCGTCGGTGCAGCATTTCAGACAAGCCCTTGAATCAACTTATTTGTTCCAGGATGGCACGCGCTTCCCCCATCTCGGAAAAGAATATATTCAGATGCTTCAGGATGGCGTGATCGCGGCCTCCTATGTGGAGGGCTGGCGGACTCAGAACAAGGATGCAGTGTTGGTCGCGCCTGCGCACACATTCCTGATGATGAGCCGGCCGGTCACCGCCCAGTTCTGGTTGGATGTGGGCTCGAACGGCTGGCACCAGCGCCTCGCGCAGCCGTTGACGCAGCCGCATGTGTTGACCCGCGAATGGGAACCGGGCCGAATTTGGACAGATGCAGACGAAGTGGAAACCAGCCGCATCGCGATGGCACGCGTCGTCACGGGCCTCTTACATCGCTGCCGGGAGCGAGTCTATTTGTGCCTGGCAGAACTGGGTGAAAGCGGCTTTGAACAAAGAGGGGATTTGCTGAGAGCTTTTCAAAGGGTGATGAATTGGGAGTCAACCGGCTAGGAAGAGGGAATAGACCTCTTGCGAAAGTCTCTCTGCCACAGAGATCACAGAGAAAATGAGTCTTTCTCAAAGGTCTCTGTGGACTCTGTGGGTGCACAAGGGAATACTTATGCAAGAGGTCAAATGAAAAAAATATTTCATGCGATTCTATTCTTTGCCATTGCAGTTGCAACGACTCAGGTTCACGACGTGCACGGCCAGACGGACGCGCCACAAATGAGATTGCTGGATCGAAACGGTAAATCTGTTACCTCGATCGTGGATGGAAATCGCATTCACTTGCGTTTCGAACTGAACTCGCCTGTAGAGGCAGAGACAAAGATTGCTTTCACCTCTCCTAATTTGACAAAGCCTATTGCAGAATGTGCGATTCAAGCTAGCTCACAATCATGTGAAACGGTCCCTTTCTTTGCCCTAGGCTGGTATTGGGATCCAGATGGGAGCCCAAAGCCTGAGCGGAGGATCACCGCCTCGATGGATGGGACTCCGGCTGAGGGGAGTCTGAACGTCTCTGTGAAGCCGCGACCCGTAGTGATGGTGCATGGATTCAATTCCACTTACAAAACATGGACGGCCTACCTGGGTCCGCAGGGTTTTTGACCGATCCATTCAAACGGACCAATACGATTGCCCAGAACGCGGCCATCCTCGGGGAATATATTAATCATGTGCAGCAGTTGACCGGCGCGGACAAAGTGGATTTACTGGTACACAGTATGGGTGGCATGATCTCTCGTTATTACATTGACCGCTTGATGACGGAAGATAATGTTGCGCAATTGATCATTCTCGGCACGCCCATGGGGGGGTCCGCCTGTTCCATCCTGCCGGCTTCCCTGGGAATGATGCTGCCGGCTACCCTGGAGATCCAGCCCAGTTACATGGAGCAAGTCTTCAACCAGCAGATTGTGCGGCGGAAGGGCGTGCCTTTCCATGCGCTGGCCGGCACAAAATTGCTTGACGCGGTGGAATCGCCTTGCACAGCTGTCCCCTCGGATGTAGTGGTGACCCTCGACAGCGTTCGCGCAATTCCGATGCCCGTTGAAGAGATTCCCCTGCTGCATACCGAATTGAATACTTCGCGCGAAGCGTTCGATGGTTTTGTCACTCGGATGTTAAAAACGCCGCCGGGCAAATTTGAAATTGCGGTTGACCCATCGCCCGGCTCGAAAGCTCCGGCCTCTCAACAATTCTCGAAGGTGTACTCAGGTCACCTCAATCCCAGTGAAACCCGAGAGGTGGTGATCAATATTGATCCGAACGTCACAGTGGCAAATTTTGCGCTGTTCGACACTTCACGTTCCCTGAACATTTTAGTGACTGGAGCCAGTGGTCAACAACTGGCACTTGACCCCGTCGAAAACGGCCTCATCCGCATTGACGATCCTTCGACAATGATCTATCTTGGCTATGGCTTCAAACAACCGCGGCCCGGCCGATGGATCGTTACGCTGCAAACATCGGCAACCACCCCGGCCGCTGGAGCAGATTACGCAATTGCTGCCCAATTTCAGGGCGGCGCGCTTTTACAAATCGCGCAGGATATCACCA
>WNFZ01003627.1_pt1 | contig 18220 bp, 21 predicted proteins | sample 5400081 | NCBI WGS metagenome assembly WNFZ01 (sample SAMN13153365, study PRJNA577476) | soil metagenome | isolation source: 80 cm soil or saprolite under grassland replicate 1 | place: USA:California | collected 2016-06-15 | reverse complement strand
CGGGCAGATAAAGGCAGTCTCTTGTAAGAGGCAGTTTCCGCACATGCGGCATCCAAAGAGTGGCCCTTTTACGCTGTATTCAAGAACTTGTAAGGCACGATCACGAAAGTTCTCTTTTTTGAAGGGGAAATAAGCGGGTTGCCATCTTCGACCAGGTGTAAAGCCAGGCATAACAATCTCCTATGATTATGATGAAAAGCGATGGACCTAAAAGCATTCACCTGTCAGTCCGCAATGATGCGCACGAACAAAGTACCTGATCCTCATTCGATCCGACAATTACGCTCAAAATACGAACTTCCTTAGACCAGCACCTATCCGCCGAGCAATGACTTCGCCACATTGACTGCACGGCTTGCATCCGGGGAGAAACCGTCGGCACCGATCTGGTTGGCATACGTTTCTGTGACGGGCGCGCCGCCAATAATGAACTTCACCTGATCGCGCAAACCAGCAGCTTGGAACGCATCAATTGTCTGTTTCATCATTTGCATCGTAGTTGTCAGCAATGCTGACATTCCGACGATATCAGGCTTCTCTTCCCGTACCACGCGGATGAATTCTTCGATCGGCACATCGACACCCAGGTCTTTGATCTCAAACCCTGCGCCTTCCAGCATCAACGCAACCAGATTCTTTCCAATATCGTGAAGGTCCCCTTTCACAGTGCCAATCACAACCTTGCCACTGGATTTCCTGTCTGTTTGCTGCAAATAAGGCTTTAGGATCGCCATCCCGCTTTGCATGGCACGGGCTGCGATCAACATCTCAGGCACATAATACTCACCCGCTTCGAATCGACATCCCACCTCGCGCATCGCTGCGATCATGCCATCATTCAAAATGACGGTTGGATCCAGTTTGGCATCCAACGCGGCCTGCAAATTAGACTTTACACCTCCGAAATCTCCCTCCAATACCGCATCAAATAATTTCTGCAATACTTCTTCCATAGTAACTCCTTATGATTTCGATCGAATTCCAACACCTTCGGCATTGAATTGTTCAACGGTCTGCACGGACAGTGGATGATTTGAAAGACTCACCAGCAGCTCAAATGGGACCGTGATATGCTGCGCGCCCGCAAGGAGGGAATCCACCGCCTCTTTCGTGGACTTCAAGCTGGCCGCCAATATTTCGGTCTGACTCCCGGCGAGAACCTTTGCCAGTTCCCCTACGAGTGCAAGCCCGTCGCCCAGTTGCTTCGTCGCACGATTGACATAGACTGCGATGTATCTTGCCTCTGCCTCGCGTGCAACCAACGCTTGTGCAGGGTCAAAGATGGCGGTCACGCAACATGGAAATGAATTACTATGTTGCGCTACAAAACGGAATCCGTTCTCTGTTGGTGCGATCTTGAGTATCAATCCATGTTTAATGATCTCCGCAGCTTTGTGCGCCTCTACAAGCATGTCGTCAAGGTTCTGTGAGACAAGCTGGTAATACACCTGATGGAACTCAAGGACAGCCAGTCCCTTCAGAACATCTTCGGGTGCAACAACACCAGCCTTCGCCATGAGGGTTGGGTTGGTCGTAACGCCAAAAACCCAACCAAGATTCTTCGCCTGTTGCGCTTCATCGAGCTTTGCTGAATCGAGATAGATCGCCATACTACAACGAAGCCAGGATGCCCTTCATATAATTTTCGATCTCTGCCGCGGTACCAAACGACATGGCTTGGGAGGCGATCTCGCGCGCTTTTTCATCCGTCAGTTTGCCGATCAGATCCTTGGCTTCAGGGATGGCACGCGCGCTCATGCTGAACTCATCCAGGCCAAAACCGAGCAGGATCGGGATGGCTTTCGTCATGCCAGCCAGTTCGCCGCACATGCCCACCCACTTCCCTTTGGAGTGCCCTGCATCGATCGTGTGCCTGATTAGGCGCAACACAGCGGGATGCAAAGGCTGGAACAGACCAGATACTTTCGCATTGCCGCTGATCCCTACAGGGACGTCAAATGCAAATCCAACGGAGGCAATTGCCAGGTCGCGTTTAACCGCATCAACAATGTCACGCGCGCGTCGTAGTTCATCCAGATCCGAAACCATGGGGAACATGATGCGAGCTTGATGTCCCACTGCAGCTCGTAAAATGGCGCGCAACTGGGTTTTGAAAAGCTCTGGCTCATCCAGGCTGATGCGGATCGCGCGCCAGCCCAGGAATGGATTCATTTCATCGGGAAAGGGCAGATAGGATGGCGGCTTATCTCCGCCGATATCGAGCGTGCGGACGATCACAGGACGACCGCACATCACTTCGAATATCTCGCAATAGATCTGGTATTGCTTCTCCTCACTGGGAGGTTGCGTATCTTCGAGATAAAGGAATTCCGTGCGCAGCAAGCCGATGCCTTCGGCGCCATGTTCCATTGCATCGCGCGCAGATGCCACTTCGCCGATGTTCGCGGCAACTTCCACACGGCGACCGTTCGCGGTGAAGGCATCCTTTTCCGCGGCAGCTTTGAGTATTTGCAGATGAGAGTCGCGTTGTACCTTGATCTGTTTGTAGTGTGCAACGGTTTCCGCATCGGGCTCAACGATCATTTCGCCCGTGCGCCCATCCATCACAATGAATGTACCGTTGGAGACACGATCAAGCAGGACATCTCCCATGCCCACAATCGCCGGCAATCCAAGAGTTCGTGCAAGGATCGCGCTGTGTGAGGTGAGTCCGCCCTGGGCGGTGATAAATCCAAGAGTCAGTTTGGGATCAAGGCTGGCGGTATCAGAAGGGGTCAGGTCTTCGGCGACAATGATGGATGGTTGCACGACCGCGCCCAGAGCTGTATCGGGAAGCCCAAGCAGGATACGAAGGATGCGGCGCCCCACATCCTTCACATCCTGTGCACGTGCCGCAAAGAGTTCATCGTTCATGCCCGATAGCAAACTGGCGAGTTCTTCAGTAGCTTGCACCAAAGCCTGCTCGACAGTTTGCCCGATCTCCACGAATTCACGGATCTTCCCTTCAAGAGCAGGGTCAGACAACATCTGTTGATGAGCTTCGAAAATGGAGGCGTCCTTCTTGCCTGCCCTTCTTTCAATGACCTCATACAAGCCTTGCAGCTCAACGCGGGCGCGCTCGCGGGCTGTATCGAAGCGGGCCATCTCTTCATCCACACTACCGGCAGCGCAAACAGGAATCGTCAATTCCACAGGGCTGTAGCAGAATACCCGACCGACTGCAATTCCATCGCTGGCGGGGATGCCCTTGAAGTTATTTTCTGTCATAAGTCTTCCATCTCTTGAAACCTGATTAGGCTTCGCCAAAATTACCTTCGATGAGCAACTTCAACGCATCAAGTGCAGCGTCGGCATCCGCGCCTTCGGTTTGGATCACCACTTCATGATCTTTCATCACACCGAGGGTCAAAACCATGATGATACTTTTTGCATCCACAAAATTACCATTCGCGGTTAGGTTCTTCACTTTGATCCTGGAGGAGAACCTTGCTGCGGTTTGCACGAACAGCGACGCGGGCCGGGCATGCAAACCTACCTTATTTTTAACCTGGATCGTTGCTTCAGCCATGAGAATCTATTTACTCCTTGAAGATGTTTGTTGAACTACAGTTTCAACCAGCACATCGATGGGAAAGATCTTTTGGAATGTCCTGTCACTTTTAAAACGCAACAAAATGCCTTGAGGGAATGAGATGAACGGGAACCAGCCAGCCTGCATTCCGTTCTCCCATGGGATTTTCCATTTCAATAGAAGAGCCCGGATTTCATTTGGACTCTTTCGCGCAAGTTTATCGCCGTGTTTCTGAAAAAATTCAGAAAGTATATGCCGGGCGACCTGACCATAATTGCGACGAGCAAAAACAACCAGAATTGCGTACGCAAACAACACAGCATTGATCCAGAGATTATGCTGGATATAGAAATCAAGCAATCTGGACCCGGTGGTTCCGAGAGCCCCTCGAACAAGCGCATCGATCATGATCACATCCGTACGTATGTGGTGATCGGGATCCTGATCACCACATACGCCAATAATATGTAAATGTTTATACGTGAGCTGCTGCAGCTGCTGCTTTTTTTGGTGTTTCAGCTACAACTTCATTGGGTGCGCCCGCTGCAACTTCCCAAGCCTGGGTATTCTTCATATAGAAGAACATTGCAACACCGAGAAGGGCAGCCACAATTACGAGACCAAATGCACCCGCAAAATGCACCAGCTGAGCAAAGAGCGCTGGCGGCCACAGGAAGCCGTCGCCAATGCTTGTGATCGAGAGAGCATTTTCAGGCATCTTGAATCCGGCATCCAATGCGGCGGAAGTGAACAACGGTGACATCCAGGTGGCAAGATAGAAACCGACCAGCAGTTCCAGTGTGCCAGCAATCACCATGCGGACAATATTGCCGCGCATCAGAGGAGCAAACATCGCTACAACGAACGGGATGATCGCCAGATCTGCAAACAGGATCACCCGGCTGCCCGGCAGGATGAGGGAGAGCAGGATGGCGATCGGGACGAGCAGGAGCGATGTGGAAATAGCGGCAGGATGTCCGATCAGAATGGCGGAATCCAAACCAATGTAGATCTCGCGGCTACCAGCACGCTTCTGCATGAACTCGCGCGCAGCTTCGGAGACCGGCATCAAGCCTTCCATCAGGATGGAGACCATGCGCGGCAGGAGCAGCATAACCGCAGCCAGGTTCATGCCAAGGCCCAGGACTTTGACCAGGACGGTCTGGAAACTTCCAGCGTTGTAGAAGCCAAGGATTCCCAGGATCAAACCGATGATCAAGCCGAGGATGACCGGTTCACCCATCACGCCGAAGCGCTTGCGAATGGCTTCAGGATCGGCATTGACTTTGTTCAAACCAGGGATGCGGTCAACGAGCCAGTTTGTGAAAATGGCAAAGGGGACACCAGGAGCGGTGGTGAGATGCGGGATCGAAATGCCGGGCAATCCATAGAAGGACTGGACAGCCTTTGCGGTCCAGTCACCAAGGAATAACGCCAGCGCCGCGGCGAGTGCTGCCGCGATCAATCCGTAAGCCAGATTACCACTGACAGCTGCCACCATCGAACCAATGAAGGCGAAGTGCCAGAAGTTCCAGATATCGACATTTAGCGTCTTGGTCCAGCGCAGGAAGAGCATTACCACATTGACCAGGATCGCAATCGGGATGACCCATAAGCCAACTTTGGTACCAAAGGCAATTGCCGCGGCGGAGGGCCAACCAACATCCACCACGTCGCGGGTAATGCCAAGGTTCTTCACCAACGCCTGACCAACATCAGACAAAGCGCCCCACATCAAGCCAATGACCAGGTTGATGCCGATGAAGGCAATGCCGATGACCACGCCAGCGCGGAATGCTTTACCGGGTTTTGCACCCAGTACCAGCGCGACGATAAAGATAATAATTGGCAACGCGATCGTGGCGCCAAGGCCATCGATCAATGCCTTGAGAGTTGTAAGAAAGACATCCATGTTTAATTCTCCTTCTAATTTTTGTGTAACGATTTACTTCTTGATCATCAGAGCTTCAGTGCCTGGATTATCTGTTCGATAACTGCCTCCTTCCCCATTCCGGTCAGGAATGCCAGAGTCTGAATGACAGGCACCCCAAGATTTCCTTGAAGAGGGGTCGTTGTTACGATCAAATCCACACCGGAAGTCATGTTCGCCACCTCAGAAGCTTTGCACTGGCGGGTGACGACATCGATCCCGCGGTCGCGTAGGATCTCCTCAATGGATTTTGCCACGACCGTGGAAGTGGCAACAGCTGTGCCACAGGCAACCAGAATTGTCTTTCGCATCGGCATATGATTCTCCTTTCGTACCAAAGGCTGAATAGTTCCAGTGATCATGCAGGATCTTTCGAAAGTGTAGCTCGAACTTCCTCAAAATCATTGGCTGACATCAAACTGTTGATAACATCAGGATTTTGCAGAATGCCTGCAATCTCCTGCAACATCTCGATCTGCGCCTTGGGTTGATCCAGCGCCATCACAAATACAAGCCGACAGGGCACAGCCTCGTCAGGGGAAACCATGTTTTGAAAGATGACTGGCGCCGACAAAGTCGCCATTGCCAGCCCGGGCTTCAGAACATGCTCCACTTCGGTATGTGGGATCGCCGCATTGAAATCGCCGCTCAAAGGCAGACCCGTAGGCAGTCTGCTTTCGCGATCGAGGGCGGCATCCACAAAGGTCTCACGGACAAACCCCGCATCGAACAAACATTTTCCAAGATGTGCGATCACATCCTTCGAATCACGTGCATCGTATTGCAGGGCAACCGAACTGGGAACCAGGAAATCCAGAATATTCATTGCGATCCTTCTCTAATATAAAAGCATGCTCGGGGATTCCAGCCCGATCACAAGATCAGACAGGAAGCGGGCTGCGACGATCCCATCGATCACACGATGGTCTGCAGAGATGGTCAATGACATCATCGGACGAACTTCCACACGATCCTGGTCATCCACGACGATCGGTGCCCGCACCACACTGCCAACAGCAAGGATGGCGCTTTCAGGCGGGTTTATCACCGCACGAAACTGGCGGATGCCAAACATTCCGAGATTGGAAATCGTGAATGTGCCACCCTGTACATCGTCAAGCTTCAGTTTGTTCGCGCGTGCCCGCTCAGCCAGTGCGATCAGCTGCATATTGATCTCACTGACGCCCAGATGATCGGCGCCTTTAAGAACAGGAACTACAAGTCCCTGCGAGACAGCAGTGGCAACACCGATGTTGACATCCTTCCATAAGGAAATCGAATCGCCATTGAAAGATGCATTGATATAGGGGTTGCGCACCAACGCCCAGGCAACGACCTTGATGATCAAGGCAGTTATGGTGATACGTGGTTGTCCCAATTTTTCGGCCTGTGAGTTAAATCGTTTGCGAGCACTTTCCGCTTCGGTCATATCCACTTCCACGGTCAGGGCAATATGAGGGGACTCCTGGAAACTTTGCTGCATCCGTTCAGCGATCGTCCGGCGGATGCTTGTAAGCGGGACGATTTCCGCTTCACGAGCATTGACCTGTGCTGTGGGTGAGACTGTCAGCACTGGCTTTGCCGCTGACAGTACATCAACAGACTGAACGCGTCCACGCGGACCGGAACCTGCTACTGTTTCGAGAGGGATACCGCTCTCACGCGCCACGCGGCGTGCAGCCGGTGTGGCAGGGACGGTCACATGACGGGCCGTCTTTTGACTGGCGATGTAGCTTTCCACATCTTCCCGCATGATCCTGTCGCCCGAGGCTGGGACTTTGGAAAGGTCCACGCCCTCCTCTTTTGCCATGCGAATCGCGATCGGTGTGGCAGTGACAGAAGCTATTTGAGGAGCAGGCACAAGTTGAGAAACGAGAGTCACTTGAGGCTTCGAAGGAGGCGTGGGAAGACTTGCGTTGGGAAGATCCCTTAGAGTTTCGCCTTCCTTCAAGATATATGCAATCACTTTCGTTACAGGGACTTCGTCGCCATCCTTAAATAAAATTCCAGCCAGCGTACCCGTGGCAGGCGCAGGAACATCGATCGCTACCTTTTCAGTTTCCACAGTGAGAACGCTTTCCTCGAACTTGACGAAATCACCCTCTTTCTTGCACCATGAAATAATGACGGCCTTTTCCTGGTCCATATCGAACTTGGGCATAATGAATGGAACTGGCATGTTAGATCCTGCCTTCCACCAATGCGCGGATTTCCTGCTCGATATCGGCTTCCTGAGGAATGGCAGCTTTTTCGAGAACGCGGTTGTAGGGTATGGGGATGTCTTTACCGGCAAGGCGACGCACGGGTGCGTCGATGTAATCGAAAACGGGACTGCCCACCACGGAGGCGATCACTTCGCCTGCCCAGCCACCCGTCTGACAGGCTTCGTGTACAACCAGTAGGCGTCCCGTATGGGCAACAGAATCGATGATCGTCTTAGTGTCGAGAGGCAGCAGTGTACGCGGGTCGATGACCTCGACTTCGATCCCCTCCTTCGAAAGTTTTTCGGCAACATTGAGGGTCTTCATAACCATGACATTATTGGCAACCACCGTGATATCGCGACCGGGGCGTTTGATCTCGGCAACACCGATCGGAATCGTGTAATCGCCTTCGGGCACTTCACCCTTTGTTTTATATAGAACCTTGTGTTCCACAAAACAAACCGGGTTTGGGTTCCGGATCGCGGAAAGCATCAACCCCTTGGCATCGTATGGCGTGGAAGGATTGACGACAATCAAACCGGGGAATTGCATAAGCAAACTTTCGAGTGACTGAGAATGCTGCGAGGCAGCACCGGAACCAGAACCACCCGGCATCCGAACAACCATAGGTACAGTGGCGCGCCCGCCAAACATGAAATGCATCTTGGCGGCTTGATTGGCGAGTTGATCCAGGGATAACAAGACGAAATCCATGAACATGAGCTCGGCTACGGGACGCATACCCAGCAGCGCCGCGCCAATGGCTGTTGCGACGATCGTTGCTTCCGAGATCGGTGTCTCGAGGACGCGTTCTTCGCCAAACTCCTCGAGCATGCCATGAGTAAGACCGAACGCACCACCATAACGACCAATATCTTCACCGAGCAGGAAGACACGCTCATCACGTTTCATTTCCTGCCATAATGCCTGGCGAATGGCTTCAAGATAGGATATCTCAGGCATATACATACTCCATCAGGGTGGATACATCCGGTTCCGGGGATGCTTCAGCAAATTCGACAGCCTTGACGATGACCTGTTCAGCCTGCATATCGATCTCCTGCGCCTGACCTTCATCCAGGATTTCGGATTGCAGCAAATGTTTGGTGAAGCGCATGATGGGATCGCGGTTCTGCTTCCAATCTTCGATCTCTTCCTTTGTGCGATATAAGTTTCGATCGCTCTTGGAGTGACCAAAATAACGGTATGTGATCGCTTCGACGAAATAGGGTCCGTTGCCAGAGCGGATATGTTCGACCGCGGTCTTCATTGCATCATAGACTTCGACAACATCGTTACCGTCCACGCAAGCCCATGGGATTCCGTAGGCATCTGCGCGTTGAGCAAGAGGCAGCTTGGCGCTGGCGCGTTCCACATCCATGGACATGCCGTATTTGTTATTTTCACAAACATAAAGGACCGGCAATTTCCACAAGGCGACCATGTTCATTGCCTCATGGAAGACGCCTTCATTGGCGGCTCCATCGCCAAAGATACATACACAGATCTCTTTGCGTTTTTGCATTTTGAGGGCCAACCCCACCCCGACCGCCTGCGGAATTCCCCCACCGACAATTCCGTTCGCGCCCAGATTGTTGGACTGAAAATCCGCGATGTGCATCGACCCCCCGCGACCATGGTTGTAGCCGGTATCCTTGCCGAGGAATTCCGCCATCATCAAATTGATGTCAGCACCCTTGGCGATGAAATGTCCGTGGCCGCGGTGGTGATTGATCAAGTAATCATCAGCGCGGACCGCGATGCTGATGCCGGCCGCCACGGCTTCCTGCCCTGCTGACAAGTGCATCGTTCCATGGACTTTTCCTGCCGCATAGAGCTTATCCGCCATATATTCAAAATGGCGGACCGTGCACATCGTCCGATACACTTCGATCAGAGTGTCATCGGATAACTGTAATTGCTTCACGCGTTCTTCAAATTGTTCGCGTGAACCTGAAGCTTGCTCAGTTTCCTTCCGATTTTCCTTCAACATTGAGACCCTCACTCATTTAGATTTTGCAAGTTTAAGCACCCTTTTGGCGGCCAGACTATCGATCACCAAAACATTGACATATTTGCTGCGGAGTGCCCCTAAAATGGCGTCTGCTTTCCCTTCACCACCTGCCACTCCCAGCCGTATTGGAATGGACAACAGGTCCTGCCTCCGGATGGAAACCAGTCGTTCAGAAAAATCATCACAGGCCGGTTGCCCATCGATATCGAAGTGCAAGCCACAAACATCGCCAATCGCCCCAGCTTTCCGCAAATCATCCAGTTCGTGGCGGGTTATATAACCTGCAAGATAGAAACTTGAATGATCCAGAGAGGTTGTCCCAATCCCTAATAACGCTACATCTGTTTTCTTTCCGATACTGATGGTTTCTCCCACGCTTTTGGTCTCAAGGAGAGCTTTCGCTATTTCCGCGGTCTGGCAAAGATAGGGTGCATTCAGATAGTAGGCTTCGCCGCCAAGTTTTTCGGTAATTCGCGCTACGAGGTCATGACCATCGTATTCCATGTTGCGGGCACCCATCGCTCCAACCAATTGGACCACCTTGAGAGGCATAGTCTCTGTCACTTCAAACGCATCCACGGTTGCACTGATGGAAGTTCCCCAAGCTAGGCCTAAGATCCTTTCGGGCACGAGATAACGGGCGAGCATCTGTGCCCCCGCACTTCCAAGAGTACGAGTGAGTCTTTCTCCGCTTCGATAGTTGGTGATCACCACAAAAACATCCTTGAGCCCAAATCTCTCTTTCAGAACATGTTCAAGTTCGGGATCTGACTGCAGCGGTCGCTGGATGCGAATTTCAACAATGCCGCTTTCACGCGCCTCCGTTAGCATACGTGAGATCATCGAGCGCGTCACGCCAACGGTTTTGGCGATCTCAGCTTGATTCTTTTGTTCGAGATAGTACATCTCTGCCACATCAGCCAGTAAACTTGCACGATCCTGTACAGGTTTTTTTTCCATGATTTTCTCCAACATTAAATGTTTAGATCAACACGCGTGGCAACACACGTGCAATTGCGTCAAGAACTATGTCAAGCTCATCCTTTGTAGTTGGCATACCCAGAGAGATCCGTAGTGTTGACTCAATTTGTTCACGCTGCAACTTCATCGCGGTTAATACATGAGAAGGCTCAATGGACTTCGAATTACAAGCAGAGCCCAATGAAACTGCGATACCTTCACCGTTCAGGCGGACGAGCATCATTTCTGCATCCACACCGATAAAGCTGATGGATAGAATATGCGGGGCGACATGTTCTTCTGATCCATTAACGATCACAGCCGGACTGATAGCCTGCAAGCAGTCGATCAGATATTTCCTTAACCCGAGCAAGCGGACGCGCTCATCTGTGCGATGCTGGCGGACGAGATTCATCGCCGCGCCTAAACCAGCTATCCCGGGAACATTTTCGGTCCCGGCGCGCAGCGAGTGTTCCTGTGGTCCCCCGACGATCATCGGAGTCAATTCAGTCCCTGCACGGACGAACAGCGCGCCAATGCCCTTTGGTCCATATATCTTGTGCGCGGACAGGGAGAGCAGATCCACATTCAAGTCATCCACATCGATATTGAACAATCCAATCGCCTGAACTGCGTCTGTATGAAAACAAACATGATGTTCCCGGGCGATCTTTCCAACCTCCCGGATCGGCTGGATTGAGCCAACCTCGTTGTTGACATACATGATGGAAATCAATTTTGTCTCAGGACGAATTGCTCGTCGCACATCTTCAGGATTCACCAAACCATGTTCATCCACTTGCAGATACGTTACAGAATAACCATCGCGTTCCAGACGTTGTGCAGCATGCAGGATGGCATGATGTTCAATCGATGAGGTGATCAGGTGAGCCTGATTTGGTGGAAACAGGTGCATCGTCCCGAAAAGCGCGAGGTTGTCCGCCTCGGTTGCCCCACTCGTAAAGATGATCTCATCCGGTAGACATCCAATCCCATTTGCTACATCGGCGCGTGCCTGTTTTATGAGTTGCTTTGAATCTGCGCCGGCCCAGTGCATACTGGACGGGTTACCAAAACTCACATCAAAAGCGCGAAGCATCGATTCGCGCACGCTTGAATGAATTGGTGTCGTTGCACAATAATCAAGATATATTTGGGAACTCATAGAATCTCCAATAAAAGCTACAGAGACATACGCAGAATGACTACATGGTGTAGTCAGCCCGTATCTGCTTCAGTATTTTTTCGATGGTGGCTGCATGTAAAGGGTCACCAATCAGCGGTTTGATATTGATGACCGGGACTCCAGCTTCCTCTTCGGTGAAGGCAGGCAGTAATTGCAGGATGAGGTTTGAGCGCGGTGGAAAACCATATTCGCTTGCCGCCAGATGTGTAAAGACTTGGCAATCGATGCCCTGCTTCTCAAAGTACTCAGTGAGTTGTTCTGCCACGATGATGACACGGTTGCTGCAATGACCACCGACCACGCAAACCTTGTATTTTGACATGTCTGCCTCTCGATCTTTCACGTGGTGTGGGTGGCTTCCACATTGTTGCATTACGTGGAAGCCACCTCACTATTCAGCTGTCTATCACAAATTAGGCGCCAAAACCAAACAGGTGGAAGACACCCTGGATGAAAGTGCCCAGAATATCGCCACCCATATCCCAGCTTGCCAGCTTCAGTCCCTGACTGATCTGATCACCATATTGACCCATCATCTGGTACGCGGCTGTGTGAGAAGTCGCAGTCCACGTGGAGAAATACATGAAGGGGATCGCATAGAGCAGAAGCACAATCACGGTCTTGACCACATTGCCTTTGGTGTAAGGTACCACCGCGCCAGCCCAGAAGGGGACAACGGCCAGGGAGGCAATTGGCAACATTTGTACGCCGGGCAGAGCCGCCGCAAGTAGTACAAGCAGCGGGAATAGGATGATCGTCGAGGCCATCACGGCCGGGTGGCCCAAAAGCACGGCGCAGTCAACGGCCACATAGATCTCGCGATCTTTGAAGCGTTCGCGCATGAATTGGACGATCGACATTGTGATCGGGACGATACCTTCAGCGATAATCGAGACCATGCGGGGCAGGATGATCATCATAAGTGCAACATTCATGCCCAAGCCAAGGATCTTGGCAATGCCGAGGTCACCGGTTCCCGTACCATAGGCGAAGATACCAATGATTACGCCGAGGATGAAGCCAAGTACACCTGGCTCACCGACAATACCGAAGCGCTTCTTGATCCCTTCGGGAGATGCATCCCAATCCTTGAGCCCGGGAATGCGGTCCAGCAGCCATACTACTGGCATAGCAAACAGACTTGCTTGTACCGTCGTACCGCAGGGAACACCGATACCGGGCATATCATTGAATTCCTGGTATTTTTTGGCCGTCAGATCGCTCATCAGGCTGCCTGCCACCAGATATAAGACACCTGCCAGGATGCCAAGTAGAACATTGCCACCCGTCAATGCCCAGACAAAGCCCGCGAGAGCAGAACCATGCCAATAGGACCATACATCGGTCCACAGGGTCTTGGTCATTCTAAGCACAAGCATAAGGATATTGACTACCAGGATCGACACGATCAAGCCAGCCACACCGGGCCAGCCCCAGGCAATCCCCGCGTCAGCCCAGTTTACGTCGACAAGTGTCTTCTCCACACCAAAGCGGGTGGCCATTTCGGCCACCGCAGGCTGCAAGGCACTCACAATCACATTGACGACCAGGAATAAGCCAGCTAGACCAACGCCGGTGGTGATACCACCACGGACAGCTTTCTGCCAGCCAACCCGGAAGACCAAACCCAGGATGATCAGAACGATCATCACGATTACTGAGGAACCTAGGCTGAGAAACCAACCAACAGCTGTAGATAGAAATCCCATTTTGAATTCTCCTTTTGCGATTACGAGTCTGGATCAGAGACCCAGATTATGCTTTCTTGATTGCTTCGACGATCTTATCTAACAACACATCCTTTTCCTGTTTCGAGCCGATCAGGAAAGGCATGCCTTGAAAAACGGGTACATCAAAAGTGCGGAAGATCTTCATCATGGAAACCACCATGATCAGATCCGTGCGGCCAAGGTAACCCTCGATGTCAGCCATCAAGATTCGCTTGACTTCAACGTCCGCGAATCCTTCCTTGGCAACACGCTCCTTTATGGAATCCTCAGCTATTGTTGATGTATTAATTCCTGCACCACACGCCACTACGATCAATCTGCTCATATCTTGTTTACCTCCGTGCACAATAGTCGACTATCAGGACGAACAAATTGAAGCATCTCCAGCAGCCTTCCTCCTTCTCGAAAACAGCCCAGCATCTGGTTCCTTAACTCAGGCGGAGCTCACACCGCAGCCAGGATTCAACCCCGTACAGAGTAGTCTGATCTCGCAATTCAACTAATTTTTCAGGCTGGCCAAATAGCAAGGCCAGGTTTCTCAATGTTTGGATTTGCTCCTCAGGATCACGATTGGCAAGCATAAAAACGATCATCACATCCAAGTCTTCATCCGGATCTGCCATATTTTGAAATTTCACCGGCTGATGCATGACCGCTACTCCCAGCGCCGAGCGATGAACACCTTCTGCATCCGCATGCGGGAAGGCAATGCAGAACGGCGTAGTCGGTAATCCTGTTGGATGATCCATTTCACGTGCCCAAGTCTGGGCGCCATAATCCTCGGCGACCAAGCCCTGCGCGTGCATACTGTCGGCGAGGAGGTCGATTACCTCCTTGGCACCTTTCACCTGCAGATCAAATGCGATCAATGATTCGTTGAATTCCAACACTACAAACTCCTAGGATTTCTTTTGTCCGTAACGGTTATGGTAATAATCAAAGGAGGCACGTGCCTGTCCTTCGGTCACAGAAACAGGGGTGCCAATCGTTCTTGCGATCGAATAGGTCCGGGCGGCTTCCTCAAGGGTCACCGCGCGTTCGAGGGCATGTTCCAGTGTTTTACCTACCGTGACCGGTCCATGATTGCCAAGCAGAACAGCATATCCATCACCCATCACTTCCACCGGCAGGGTGGTGAATTCGGGGTCTTCAACACTCAGGTAACGTGTCACTTGTACAGGCTGACCAAACCAATCTGCCATGGTCTCGGTGATGACCGGGATCGGTTGATACGCAACAGAAAACGCGGTCGCATACGGTGAGTGCGTATGGACGACCGCGTACAGTTCGGGTCGGGCGCGCAGGAAGCCAATCCAAAGGTTGAGCGCCACGGATGGACGGTATTTCCCCTCGACCAGATTCATCTCCATATCGGTGACGGTCATATCGTCCCGTGTGAGGCGTTCATAGTCCAGCCCGCTGGGAGTGACGACAACATATCCCGTTTGCGGATCTCGGGCACAGACCGTTCCTCCAGCCATCCATACGAGGTTGTATTTTGGCAGAAGGAGAGCCGTTTGGAGAACGTGAGCACGCAATTCTTCGAGGATCATGGCTTCAGTGGATACTTTCCGAGTTCATGCCCGGCTTCAAAGAAGGCGAGCATGTTTTCAAGTGGGATATCATTGCTGAAGTTATGCGCTGGCGCAAGGATGTAACCACCGCCATCACCCATTTGTTCAATCCGCAGGCGAACTTCACAGCGAACATCCTCGATCGTGCCGTTGTTAAGAACGGTCTTCACGTCCACGCCACCTTGGAAGGTGAGATCTCTGCCAAAATCACGTTTTAGTTCGACAGGATCCATCCCGCGCAAGTGACCCTCGATCGGATTGAGAATATCGAATCCGGTCTCGATCAAATCCGGGATGAATTTTCGGATCGCGCCATCATTGTGCAGCAGCACCTTTGCCTGTGGTGCCTTTCTTTTGATCATTTCAATGGTTTTTTTGTAGCGAGGCTTGATGAACTTTGTATAAACGGTGGGATTGAACATGGGACCAGCGTTCGTACCGTAGTCATCAGCCATTTCCACAATCTGCACATAAGGACCCACCACATCCAGGAAGGCATCGTAGAAACCATCCAGAACTTCAGCCAGTTTGCCCAGCAAATGATCAAAGATATGGGTATCAGCGATCGTCAGGAGCAGGGCATTTTCCATCCCCACTAAAGCGCGCGTCATTTCCCATAAGTTTCCATACACCGGGCGATGAGCGACAATTGCATAATTTGTATTGTTATAAAGATTTTCGATTTCTTCCTTCACCCCCTCCAAACGGACCGGGTCATATGGGTCCGGCCATGGATATTTCTCGATTTTCTCGATCGTCAGATCTTTGCCTAGTGGCGCCCCATGCAGGTCATAATAGCCTGAAACCAGTCGGTGGGTGATTCCCCACTCATCCACGAATTCCTTGAACTCTCCGATCATCGAATTGGCTATATAGTTTTTCGGCGCCCGGATGTGGATGAAACGAAAATCAGTGCCAAGCTTATCGAGGACTGGGTTGTAATCCGGTGTGGTGTAGAAGCCCACCAGAGTTCTGCGCGGAACATCCTGTACTCCAAAGTGATCCCGGAGTAAAACATATCTTTGCTCAGTCAGGTGATTTGCAGACCCCCCCAAGGAAATAGGAACCCGATCTGGTTCCTTATGGTTCTTAAATGTCGCTTGTCAACAGGTTTCAGAAAATCAGGATGAATGTCATACGCGCTTACAAATCGGGGTTGATGGCCATCTTGACCACCTCTCCGGCAATCATCTTTTTCAGAGCCAGCTCGACCTGCTCCAATGGGACCTCTCCATTCAATACCGGGGCAACCTTCATGGCACCTGAAACAATCATCTCAAATGCCTCGCATGCGTCATCCGTTGTCCCTCCGTGCATATTGAGCAAATCGATCTCCCCGTAATGGACGCGCGCCGCGTCGATCTCAACTTTCGTATCGCCAGGCAGACCACCAAACCACAATACCCGCCCACCACGGCGAACAATATCGACTGAGGTCTCCCAGGTCAATTTTGTCCCCGCACACTCAATGACTACATCTGTGCCAAATCCATCAGTCAGTTCACGGATCGCCGTGATCGTATTCTGTTCATGCGCATTGATAAGATGACTGGCGCCAAGCGTTTGAGCGACTTCCAGGCGAGCCGCACTGTGGCCAACAGCAATTACCTGACCTGCCCCGGCCCGTACAAGCAATTGGATAAACATAAGGCTGATTGGTCCTCCAGCGCCGAGTATTGTCACCGTTTCCCCGGGCTTTATTGCGACCTTATGCCATCCATGTACGACGGTGACCAGCGGCTCCAGCAAAGCTGCATGAGCATATGGAATATGAGCAGGGATCTCAAAGGTAGTTCGCTGCACAATAGAGGCTGGGATGATCATATATTCTGCAAATGCACCGAAGTTGTAAACAAGGTTGGCACAAATGTTTCCCTGCCCATGTTTGCAATAAAAACATTCCCCACACTCGGCAAAGACATTAGCCGTGATGCGCATCCCCTCACGGAACTTTTCCACCCCTTCTCCGACCTTCACAACATCTCCTCCAAACTCGTGACCAAAGATAAACGGTGGCGGAAATTTCGGATGCCCGCGACGATATGTCTTCACATCTGTGCCACAGGTTGTCGCAGCACGCACCTTAACCAGAAGCTCGCCTGCTGCAGGTTCAGGGATCGGAACCGTCCGCAATTCGATCTTTTCCGGACCAAGATATACCGCCGCGCGCATTTCCTTCGACATACATCCTCCACAGACAATTGACAGAACCGTGCATCCTCACTGCAATTCACATATGTGATATTATACTCACAAACGTGAACTGGAGCAAACAACATGGTTAAACTGCAACTGGCAATGGACACTCTTGATGGCGACGAGGCGCTCAGACTGGCAGAATGTACTGGACAATTCGTTGACATTCTTGAAGCGGGCACTCCGCTCATCAAATCTGTGGGGATCAACATCGTGAAGAAACTCAAATCAGCTCACCCGAATAAGCTCGTTCTTGCTGACCTGAAATCAAGTGACGTGGGAGCCTATGAAGCCAATATGGCATTCACGGCGGGTGCAGATATTGTCACCACGCAAGGCATCACTACCTTCGCCACCATCTGTGAGGTCCAGCGTGAAGCCGATAAGTGGAAACGCCGAGCGGAAGTGGATATGACTGGCGTCAACGATCCAGTTGTGCGCGCAAGGGAAGTTAAAGAGGCAGGTGTGAGCCTTGTCCTCTATCATCGCAGTATCGATCAAGAGCTGACAGAAGGCGCGCTCTGGGATGAAAAAGCGGTGAACATCGTTCGTGCAATGTGTGCTCTTGGACTAGATGTAGCCATCGCTGGCGGAATCAACTATGATATTCTCCCGCTTCTTTACGGTGTACCTATTTATGGAATCGTGATTGGTCGCGGCATTACCGCTCAACCTGACCCTGCAGAAACAGCAGAAAAAATCGCCCGGCGAATTTGTGAGATCTGGCCCCGCATAGAATGATCCACATTAGCGCATCCCTGCTTGCCGCGGATTATGCGCGTCTGGGTGAGGAAATGCGGCGCGCTGAAAAAGCGGGAGTGGATTCCTTCCACTTTGATCTGATGGACGGTCATTACGTCCCGAATCTCGCGCTTGCCCCCGATCACCTGAGAG
>WNFZ01013694.1_pt1 | contig 18221 bp, 36 predicted proteins | sample 5400081 | NCBI WGS metagenome assembly WNFZ01 (sample SAMN13153365, study PRJNA577476) | soil metagenome | isolation source: 80 cm soil or saprolite under grassland replicate 1 | place: USA:California | collected 2016-06-15 | reverse complement strand
CATTATGCGCTAGCTCCATTCTTAGGTCCATTAGGCAACAGTTGACTGACAGGCGTAGGCGTTGGGTTAGCTCCAGGTGGCCCGCCTTGTTGCGGTTGCTGTGCTCCTGGTTGAGGTGGAGAGGTACCAGGCTGTTGACCTCCTGCGGCAGGTTGGCTCTGCGATGCAGCGAGTTTGGCAGCAGCCTGGTCCTCATAGAATTGAATTTGTGTAATGAAGTCTCGTAGAAGTTGGAGTCGCTCCTCTTCAAGCCCCTGACACTTTCCACGCTGGTAGTATTCTAGTGATAGCTCACGCGCGAGTTGGAGATCGTCTAATGGCTCAGGAGACACATAAATACCATCATCAACGATTGAATCTAGAATCTGTGTAAGCCAATCTTCAGCAGCGTTTGACAGACCTTCAACCTGTTCAAGATCAGGGAAGTCCATCAACTTCTTGCCTTGACGTGGATTGATCCAACCAGCCTGCACCCATTCAGTGATCTGTTCCAACCTACCAGCCGGCTCTGTTGGGAGTGAACTGATAGGAAACACCTTCATAATGTACTGGTCAGCTGTTAGGTTGACATCCTTCCAGTCCACTTCCTTTATGAATTTACCTCGCTCTGGGACTTTGACTTTGTAACTCTTCTTACCACTCTTAGTGATATCCTTAACCACCATGATACTGATCTTCGCCAGGTCCATGAACAGTCGTTCATAGGCTTGACCGATGGTCATGAATCTGTCAGATTGAATGTCATTATACTCACGCATAGCTACACCACTGTTCAAGCCTTGTGGCTTAATGGCAGCAGCCTGGAGCATGGACACGCCAGCCTGCTCAAACGCCTTCTGCCAGAGTGACTGAAGGTGCTGAAAGATTTCAGGCTGAACAAGAGATGGCGTTACGATCGTAGGTGGTGTCTGACCTGTATAGCTGACAATCGTCCCAATCTGATTAGAGATATGTTCTTTAACTACGCGCGAACCGGTTGGGAGGAACACACGGAACGTTCCACCTTTCCAGAACGATTGCTTGATTGTCTGGAGAAGACTGTTGATCTCTAGTTGGATGTTTTGCAGCTGCTCTGCGAGACCTTGACCCCAGAAACCGTATAGACGCTTAGTCCACGTAAAGAACGCGAATGGGAAGCAGTCGTGCTCCCATTTCTCTTCCATGAGACACTTCCCCATGATGGTGATTGTATGCTTCCCGTCATCTGCGTCGGGTCCTGACGGGAGATGCCAGCTTTCAACCACTTCACACTTGTCGGCAATGTAGTCATCCGCGTTACTCGGATTCGATCTCGGGGCACGTAATATAGCCTCCTCGGCTATTGCGTAGTCCTTATCAGACTTACCGTCTTTCTCAAACCACTTCTTCACCATCTCACAAAGGACTTGCTTATCAATGTCCTTGGCATGGTACATGGATTGAGGGCAGCCATAAAAGCCGTCCAGTTCATCAACCCAGAGCTCAGAGGAGATCACGCGTTCGTACTTCACGCGTGGTTGATTATTAGCGTCTACACCTGGGAAGACTTTGAGTACGCCATCACCCCAGACGACACCATCAAGGAAAGCTTGAACGCCAAGCTTATAAGCCTCGTTCTCATAGAAAACGCCGTCCACAAACTTGTTTAGGAGTTTGCAGCGGCGCTGGATCTTGTAGTCACCACCGGACGACAAGAATAATGGTTTTGGCTTATTCTTAGCCATCTTCGAAGTAACCGTGTCGCCAGCTGCTTGGACACAGTTCCACGAGATGCGTTCCTTCAACCAGGGCTGGGTTGAGGCTACTCTACTGAAGGTGATACCGGCTCGTCCTACAAGCGCCTGGTTTCCATACAGGCGCGAGGATACGATCCATTGTGTGACTCGTTGTACCTGATGGTTCTTCAGGAACTCCAGGTTGTAAGCGATGGCATTAGCTAGCTCATCACCCTCAACCTTCCACCATAGGTTAACGTGCTTGGCACCGCTACCTACCGCAGGGATGACATGTTGCTTCTTGCCGTCCTTGTCGGTGTAGGTACGATTGAATTGGTTATAGTCAACAGGTGCCAACTACTACATGCCAGGTCTCCTTACGGCTCGGATGAGGTTATCGCTTGCTGTTCTATATCTGTCTAGCGAAGTGCGGGTCAAGTGTCAAGTGTTTCCCACAATACGAACAGATCCAGTATAATACTCTGTCCAGATCCGTACCGTCTACAACTGGAAATCCGCGAGGGTGAGGGCATGTATCCTGAGATGGTCTATCTTCATCAAGTTCAAAGTTGCGTCCAGTTAGTTTTTCGGCTGCCATCATGCTAACCACCTTCCATTGACGTTCTAACTTATCTCTAAATGTTAGCCGTTTCACTAGAACCTCTTCAATTTTTTCTCTACATCACCCATCACAATCTGCTGAACCTTAGCGAGTACAGTTCCCCTTTCGATTGGCTTTAGCGGTTCTAGGCTATCCCACCACCAACCTAGTCCTGCTTTAGCGCGTTCACGTAATGTGCGTCCCATATTAAGACCATCCATGAACGCCTTTTCAATCAAAGGATGACGTTCGAATAGCATCTTTGCTTGGTAATGCTTAGCCATGAACGGCCAGTCAGGATGGTCTCGTTCAACTAACTCAAAGAACTCAGTGAACGTGCGTGGTGGCTTCCAGTTACTCTGAGAGTCTTTAGATGAGTCATTGAGTGAATCACTGAGTTTGAGCGCTTCATCGCGTATCTCTTTCTGTTGTGCGTGTTCATCTGCAACTTCAGCCACCTTCTGTTCAAGCTCAGCATGCGCTTGTTTCTTCTCCTGCGTGTCAGTGATTAAACGACGCTGGAACGTCGTCTGCATAATTGATCTGCGTTTAATACGGTTAGACATTATGCCCTAGTTCCTTGATGCATTGATCACAGTAACGATGTAGTTCCCCACGCCTGACACGCACTGAATGATGTTGTGGTTCCTCACAGAACGACTCGAAATGACAGTCGCAATTACATGGTTCTTTGTGAGTTACCGCCAGCGATCTTTGTTCTTGTAGTACACGATCAGCACGACAAACTGCACAACCACTAGGATTGCAGCGACCAAAAGCATGATCGAAATGCTCCCTATATTTTCTATTGGCTGGTTTACTCTTGATTTCCATCGTAGCTTTCCCTTGTTCGTCCGTTCTTCTCTAAGATTATCTTTGACATGTACCAGGCATACTTTACAAGGAATGCAGGCCACTTCCCGGTACGTTTAGAATGATACATCAACTCTTTCTGTATATCATCATCTAATTCAAGCTGAAGCTGGAATCGTTTCTTCTTCTTAGGTTTTGGTGATGGTTCACCGTTTATCACCGCACGTTGTTTTCTCAGTATCTTTGGATCGATCACCTTCGTCTACCACCTTTGTCAGCTGTATGTAACCATGATAGAGTGGCGCGTCAATCACAGTTTCAACAAACTCCTGGGTTACCTCTGGGTTATAGCCAATAACCTGAAGCCAACTAGCTTCACACTCACCTGAACCTTCTTTACCGGGCACGGACACGATCAGTGTATACTTAGGGTCGTTATCGTTAGCGATGTCCTGAAGAGGCTTAGGAAGGGAACGTAGCCAGGAGATCGCTTTGTTAACCTGAGCTTCAGTCATTCTCTGTCCCTATTCTGTCAAACAGAAAGAGTTCTGCACGTACCCGCCAGCCTTCTAAGTCAATTACCGCCTCTTTAATGATAGCACATGCTTGGTCTAGGTTCGCTTGAAGAACCTCAATCCTTCTACTCTGTCGTTTCATTGCCTCTTCATCTCTGTCACTTTGCTCTTGCATCACTGCGTACAGATCAGGCATTATGCCCTCGTGATACCAGTACAGGGGTGAACTTCAGTCCAGCCATCACTTACTGCTTTGTGACGTAATATGCAATTCACAATCTGCATGAACTGATTCTTTCCCTTGTGTGCCCCATCGTAGGACCACGTACCGGTAACTATCACTTCATCGTTAACCTTCAGTGAATCGAGAACTTCCCTTCCAGTAAAGTTACCGTAGTAGTCTTGCGGTGAAACTTCACAGTGAAGCGATCCTAGATGACTACTAGGCTCCCTTGTCTTTATTCCCTTGTAGTAAGTATAGTGAACATCATCACCGATAGGAATTATAGAGAATGTGTGATCGGAATCATCCCCTGGAAAGAAGACATCACTAACCACCCCATGAACTGTAATAGGAGTTTCACTAAGTGTTAGGAAACCACACTTACGCTTTTGCCACAGATAGGCACGGCCCCACAATTTCAGGAACCAAATCTTGATTGACCCACAGAAAGCACATGTCATAAATGGATCCGTTTGGAATCGAACCAAAGTCTTTTCGCTTATGAGGCAAATGCTCTGCCATCTGAGCTACAGATCCGAAAAATTGGTGACTGTGTGTTTCATGAGGTGACTCAGACGACCCGTTACGGAATCTCTCCGTACACCATGCACAGTACACCAAACCCCGCATTAGGGGTGCCAGCTTATATAGCTAGTCTTCAGCTGGCGACACAGACTGAGGGACAGGACTAGCCATCTTCACTCCCTCGCCGGCCTTCTGTTGTGGATTGCTACCATCCCAAGCTTTCTTCAGCTGAGCACGGTTGGTGACATCTTGTACGTTCGGTGGCGGTGGAGGTAATGGCACCTTCCCCAGCGCGTGATCTTCTATCGCCTGCCTGAGCCACTCACGGTGTTGCTCATCTCCATGAGCAATTCGATCATATAGTGAAGTGTATAGGTCATGCCATTTAATATACAAGCTACGAAAGTGAGCAGCTTGCGTCTGAAACAGCTTGAGTTCTTCACGTAGCTTACCTCGAGATGATTGCTGATTGAGTATGTTTTTCATTTCGGTTCCTCTGTTTGAGCACACAACTCCACGTTACACCCGTTGAGACATCCACCTTCAACGTGTTCTATAAATAAATGACCGCAGGCGCAATTCTCCTCTGGGTTAGGTTTGTTAGGGTCCACCTCAATAAACCCAGGCCTGTCCGCTGCGCTCACGGAATTCGCAGTCTGAATCAACCGAGGTGGACCATCTGGCATTTCGACTATGAGATTATCAAGCTTGAGACAGCGACAGCCATACTTAACCGCCAGCTTGATCAAGCCTTCCATCATCGCTAGATCGCTGCTTAGTTCGCTCACGAGTTACCCACCAGTGAAGTTTGTGCTTCAACTTTTCAAGCAGTGCGAGCCGTTCGTACAGGTCTCTACAGGCGCAGACATCGAGTGATGCCTGGCATTTTTGACAGACGATCCCGAGCAACTCTGTATGATGAAGCCTGATATGGTTATCCCTATAAGGTACGACATGAACACTCTAAGGAAGCGTGTCATTTCGAGGACCCGTCTTCCTTCTTAAGCAACTCTTCGAGGTGTTTCCAGTATTTCTCTCGTGAATCTTTTATTTCATCCGTTTCTGCTATGTTTCCTGGCCAGCGCTGATGAAGATCACCACGCGCTAAGTCGGCTGGACAAGGAATCATACTCTTATCTAGGTGACCAGTGAATGAGATTCCCCAAGCCTTTCGTAGCGCCTGCCACTCAGGGTGATAATCACAGAACTCGCACTCCCCAGGTGCATGGAGAATGCGAGGGTCACAGTGCGGAAACTGTAGAATCTCACTCATCGAACAATCACCCTATGAGGCAAAATACCTGCGAAGTTCAACACGAGAATCACGCCTAGCAAAACTATGAGGAAGAATGCTATCCCCTTAAACGGCTGAGCAATAGGCAGATAACGATCCGCTGCCCAGAGAATCACACCGATAGCTGCCAGGATGATGACTAGAGAGACTATGTCCATATGTTACTCTACTTGTTCTGTGCGCACACGCAAGGAGGACATGCGGGCGGCGGAAGCACGGTGGGGCAAGGCGTGGGCGGAAAAGGTTGGGGACACTTCAGGATAGCCGGCTCATAGGGCTGCACCACGACCGTCCTGTGAGCGCAGGCAGCCATGATGAGAGCTAGGAGGATAATTGGCTTCACTTTTTCACCACCTTCACATGGACAGGCTTCAACACCTTCACTGGAGCCTCTTCCTTCTCGAACACCGTACCAAGAGCGAACTTCTTCATAAGTGAAGTCTTCGTCTTACAACCAGTGTAAGCGATGACGAACCGAGGAACGCGCCTTGCTCTATTGTTCAACGCCCAGCGCATGCACTCGGTACCAGTATACTTCGTCTTCAATGCACTCATGGTAAATTACCTCGCAGGAAAAGTTAGTCGATGGGGCAGACGTGCGGTTCTAGCGCCTTGTGTCTGTCTTCCTCTGCAACTGCAGAGACCCGGTGCCACCGACTAGCCACCATTACTATGAATCTATGAAGAGTGTTTGGTGTTGTCAAGCACTTTCTGCCAGTGAGTACAGAAAGACGACCATGCGTGACAAGACATACAGTGACGGCATTTACAATCTAGTAACGCCCTGAGACAATGACATTCGTCGTGGTTATGAGTTACATCCCAGCCAAGTCCACAGATCCAACATGTTACGGCACTAGGATCGTGTTCCATATTCAGTCACTCCATCGGTACTTTTTAGGTTTCCTTCTAACAATCTTTGGACCAAGAGGAGCATTAGGCCATGTGGCTATTTGTTGTCTAGCTTTCTTCCAAGCTTGCTGTACTATCCAACTTCGACTGCGCTCTTGACGGACAGCTTCGCCTTCTATTTCATCATACTGTTCAGTAGGAAAGTAAACTCCAACCTTAACTCCTTCCCAGCGTCGTGGTCTACTCATGGCATTAGATTCGGATCCCACTCTGTTGTTTCAGGTAATCCTACCGCTTCATTAACACGTCTTTCATTAAGCGCATCCATTTCACGATCCCACATTTGATCCTCTTGCTGTTGATGCCATGCAGGTGTGCCAACATCAGGAGGAGCAGCGGGCCTGACACTAAGATACTGATAGCAATGACGCCAGAGATATAATGCAGCATCACAGAGGTGGTTTGGGCATCCAGGATGTTCGACACGCTTCTGATCCTCTAGCAGTTTCTTTGGATCCCAGATTAACCCAGCGTATTCATCTTCAAGTGCTAGTGATTCATGGACCTCATTCTTACCGTGTAGTACCCTGTTCTGTAAACCTTGATTGCATTTACCTAAGTTTACTACGATCCTACCCTGGATGTAGTCATCGCTCATCAACTCGATAAAGTCAGACTTCTCTTTCTTGTCAGCTGGTATGAGATCCAGGTTATGCCTACGTCGCATCTCCTCTACTGCTTGCTTGTTAGAACCGTCTATTACTACTGCGTCGAATGAGTAGGACTCTTGGTAGAGTCGCGTTCTATTGGCGACATCCGTAATATCCATTTTCCACTGTTTCCATGACTCAAGAAGAAATAGCTTAGGTTCATAATCATGATAGCATCCGACCACCCACGCAGATGGATCGGGAGAATATCCAAGGTCAATTCCAAGCACGTAATGCCATCTACCTTCTCGAAGGTGCCATGCTCGCATATCGGGTAGCTTGCCATCCCATGAATTTCTTCCTTCGAGGTTGAACTTATAACAAAGAGACTCAAGGTCTACAACCCATTCGCCTCTATACTGCTGCTTAAACCACGGTGTTTCTACTACTCTTGGGTTTGCTTCGATGAGTTCCTTAATTTCAAGCGCCCACTGCTTAGCCATGTAAGGATTTCGATCAGTTGACCAAGTGTGACCACTCCATCCGGGTTCGCGGATAGAGCTAGGCCCCAGGGCTGCTGCTGAACAACCATTGGTAACCCGCTTGAAGAATCCGTGAATGAGATTGCCAGGGGTCCCAAGCAGACTGATCGATCCCCGCATGTCAGCCATAGCGGGCTTGAGCACCGACATGACAAGCTGTTCGAGATCAGTTCCCCAAGATTGCGCTTCGTCAATCGCTGCTTTCCTATACTTTCCGCCGAGGAGTTTTTCTTTCTCTTTTTGGTTCGCATCCGCTGCAGTAACATAGATTGTCGCGCCACTGCGAGTCGTGCATGTAAGTTCTGCTTCATTGAATTTGAGCTCCAGCTGAGGATAGTTGTGGGCTATGTCTTTGAGCACGTCTTTCCAGAAGATCCTCTTAGCTTCAGGCTTTGTTCTGCCAATGAACAGGTAGTTAGCGCGAGGGTAATCCTCGCTGTCATCAATGCATTCGAGGCCGAAGCTGTAGCTCTTTGCAGCACGCCTAGTACAGATAGCAAACTTGAAAGAAGAAGGATCCTGAATAAAAGAACGCTGCTCTGGAAAAGTCTTATCAAGGACATCGATCTTCCCCTGTCGTACTACACGTTTAGGAGACAGCTTGCTTCGTATCTCTTGGATGATGTTATCAGAGTCATCCTGGATCTTCTGTATCTTGGCTGGTGTTCCTGTTAGTGCCATTAGTGAAGCTTATAACAGATTGGACAAGAATGTCCATTAATTGCACTAGCCTGTGCGTCTGCTAACCTCGCTCCGTAAGTCTCTGAAACAGCCTGAACCGAAGGATACAGTTTTCCATTCTTACCTTTATCGAAAACCGCGATAAGGCAAGTCAAAGAGCAGAAGTGCTTTCCGCCACTAATCATGTCGCGGAGTGGACCAGCTGTCATACCACGAGTTCGTGCGATTTCTCCATATGTAATAATCCAACCCTCAGTAGTTGCTACATCATCAACACGCTTACCACAGTTGTCACACTCATCAACACTCTTCTTACTCATTGCTTGCCTTTTTAGTTCTTTGTTTATGTCCCACGACAAGAGTTGTTACATTGTATATGACCACACACAGAACAGGTCGGTTCGTATTCGATGTCTTTCAAGCAAAGACAAACTGGTCTTTTGTGACGCGCAGCTGCTCTAGACTCTAAGAGAAACAAACTTCTACGCAGATACGAAATAACTGTTATATTTCGATCATCATGTATCTGTTTGTCAAGATACTTGATTCGATCTATCAAGCACCGGATTACTTCCTGACAGTTAGTGCCGTCGTAGTGACCCTCATTACCAGGATAGCCTTCACCTTCACGCTTCATGAACTGTAATGGTTTATGACATTCAAATCCGATTGGATGATTTGAAGGATTACCGCTGTATGTTTGTAGGTCGTAAAGATGACCTGGATCGAGCACTTTCATTTTGAGAAGTCCGAGATAACTGCGGGTGCATTCGTATCGAATCCTACCACGTCCAGCATCCCTCCATCGTTTGGGTCAGCGATAGAGAATCCGTTAGATACCATCCCCACCACAACAAGCCTAGAATCAATACCACTACCAGCACGATATTTCCTAAGTGCTTGGGTAGGATGGATCTGACCATGCCATGTCTCACTGTCTGTATACACAATGAATGTGTCGATCGGTATACGATTAGCCTCTGCGTAAAGCATCGGCAACGCACAGTCAGTGCCACCGAATTCAAGCCGCCTCATCGCGCATGCTGTTTCATATATGCGAGCGTCCTTGGAGAAGTCAACCTTAACCATCTGCGTAGTGAACGCAGTGATTAAGTAGCTGGGCTCCACCTTGGCTGTTACTAGCGCCATAGCTACAGACGCTTCTCGTGGTGTAAGGAAGGATCCGGCCACCTGTCCAACATCCATCGAGCCTGACACGTCCAAGGCAAGCATAGTGCGCTTACCTGAAGGCGTCACGGTCGAGAAGGAGCCATGGAAGGCATCCTGGAGGGCATCCACGAGCACCTGAGAAGGCGTCCAGGTGAGGTCGCCCTTCACGCCATGACCCGAGGCGAACACGCTCTGAGCCATGAGGGTAGCGATCGGATGAACACGCGCTTTCTTCAAAGCATCATAATCACCAACTCGCTTGATGATGTAGCCTTCAGCGTCACTGAATGGATTGAGTAGCCCAACATTTGCCATCTTGCCCAAGTTACGCAAGAGAGCATGAATAGGCATGCCATTCTTCGCATAGAGCAACGCTTCCCAGACCTTGGCATAGTTGAGAAGAGGCGTAGGAACGTACTCTCGGGGTAACCCGTACTGTTGAATGAGACAAACAGCCTCATCAGCGCTAGTACAAGACTGAAGCGCGTCAAACCCTAAGATCAGTTCAGGTAAATTTGTGCATGCTGGGTAGACTGACGTGTGGAGTTCTTCATGCGGCGCGATGTTCCTTCTACGATGGACAATACGTTCACCAAGAGGCTGCCCAACAGACCAGCGGTAAACAGCGTTGCCATGAATACCCGATGCTTCAAGGTGGCATTAATTGCGTCAGCAAACTGGAAGATATGCGTCCCGATTCTACACACCGAACTAACTGCACGGCTAGCAGCCCTACGAGTGAAATGGTCACCCAGTTTGAGAGCCATAGCCAGCGCAAATATAGCAGCATCGTTCTTTGGTGCTCTACCACTATTGCTAATGTCAGCGATCGTATTGACTGTACGGATTCCATCCTCTTTGAGGCATTCGAGGACAACGTTGCAGTTCTCCTTTGTTAGATTTCGCTCTGACGCATAATATGATCCACCCTCGGTACCTAGAATCAAGAAGCGTTCCAGCTGCTTCCAGTTATCAGCCTTGTAACTGTAGCCACCAGCTGAGTTCTCTACCTGATTACTACCAGGGATCGGCTCAGACTGAGGGGTCCATGTCAGATTGTAGTACTTCCCATAATTACTCATTGTGGCTACCTCGCTGAAAACGCCATGGACAAGTTATTGACTAACGGATGTAGGGTAACCCCTACTGATCTGTCTACACGATAGATAACCGTTAATTCTTTCGGCCCAAGGCTAATACCGCTCGATCTCTATTTCACGCTCTGATGTGCTGTACATAATCTTGCGGACACCATGTGTCAACATGAACCTCATGCACTTCTCACAAGGCTTGGCCATAGCTAGAAGACCTGATCTAGTTACCCTTAGAGATAGAACAGTGGTTCCTTTACGTTTACTAGGCCACAACTTCGAGAGAGCTGCTACCTCAGCGTGACGATGATGATTAGGAGCCATTGCTATAATGGATCCACCTTTAATCACGAACGCTGCATGCTTGAATCTATGACAGCTAAGTGTTTCTGTTAGCTTCTGAGCTAGCCTGATCATAATGCGTTGGACAAGTTAATCCGGTTTGGGTTCTTATCTCCGAAGGATAATCCAAACCAATTCGGCCCAGCGCGGTATTGAGAAGCCTAACCAGGGTTCTCAGTCGTGTCAAGGCTTTCTGCTAGGTTCTTCACGGACCGTGCTATAAACACTACCCGTGCACGCATGAACTCCAAGTCATTACTGCGTGCTAGATCAAACAGAGACTCAGAGAAACTATGAAGGATCGTTATCATCAGGCTCCGACTTGGCGCCACTTTCCTCTTGATTTCGTCCGGTCGACTCATTATTACCCTCTGCGTTTCGTTCCTGAGTTTCGGTTCCTGGTGAAACATCGATCGTTTTCTGCTCTTTCATCGCTACTTCTGCCAGTAGTTTCAAAAGCTCTTTCCGCTGCTCCAGTGTCTTACCCTCAATATCAAACCGTAGCATAAGATGCATGCTACCTAGAAGTAGTCTCCTGGAGTTAGCTACAGGGGGAGTTATCTTTCCTTGTTTAAGTCCCCTATAGGTCTTCCGCAACTCATGATAGAGTTGACCTACGGTCTCGAGTTTACTGTATGGTCCGCGGGCCATATCTATACCAACCGAGGTATATCACCTACAACGATAACATCAAGCCCGTGTTGGATTCCGATTACAATTCCACCTTCACACCAATCTTGAAGTAACTCGAAATTTTTAGCGCCACCTTTCTTCAGGTGAATAACTCGTACATTCTGTGCAAAGCCAAAATACCGACTTGGAGCACGACACCAGCAACCAGGATCATCACCGTTTGTACAGTGCATAGCTATAATCCTTGTGAGTGTTGAAGTAACGCTTTCTGTTCCTCGGCGCAAGTTGTGAGTGTTGAAGTAACGCTTTCTGTTCCTCGGCGCAAGTTCCAGTTATGCTACTAATTACCTTCTGTTCTTCTTCGGTAACATCAACACCGTTTGATAACCATTCTGAGGTGAATGTTTTCTCCATTCCGTCTCTTACGCAGGCACAGAACTTAACCTTGTTCGGAAGTGCTGGGGACGCCGCTACTAGACACTGTGCTGTGACATTCACTCGTTGATCTGACGTCCAAGATCGCTGAGTATGTACACAACCCAGTAACACAGTGAGTAATATACCAACATAGGATATGTATTTCATATAGTTGGAACCTTGACTACTCGCAACCGATGCTGTCTATGGACCATAGGTTTATAAGTTGGATCGTACCACGCTGTGAAATCTAGGTTACCTTCACAGCAGTGTACGCTACCATGCCGGTGCATGACTACACACTCTTACTATGAGTAGGGCAAGGATAGGTATAGTGACAGGGACAACGGGAACGCTTAGCACCAACTGTGCCGATAGGTGCTTCGAACCACACTTTACGCTTCTTCTTGCCTGTTCCTTTACGCGCCATTTGTTATTCCTTTGAGTCCGGCAAACAATCGAACTCATCCACCCAATCAGAGTAATCCTGCTCGTTTCGCTTGTACGGATTCAACTTCGCAACTTCACTAGTAGCTACAGGATCAGGATTACTACCGATCTGTTTATTCGCGAAGACGGGAGCTGCGCCAACTGTCGGGTAATTCTTCACAACAGGATACGGATTTGTAGTGCTCCAACTTGGATCAATACTCTTATTCACGCCAGCGGACGCTGCAGGCTGAGACCTTGTATAGGACAGCATCTCATCCAAACTATAACCACGCGGGGCAGACGTAAGACGTGTAACCTCACGAGTCAGTCTTGCTACTTCTTTACGCTCCTTAAGAATCTCTTTCTTAACACTTTGCAATCTTTCTAGATCGGTCATATCGCCTATACTCCTAGTACGAGGTTCACAACCGACACATGTACAGTCTTGTTCATGAAGATCATGAGGCGTAAGTACACGCGGAGGTTTAAGCATTTTTGAACTCCTTCATCAGGGTTAAACATTGAAGATCGTCTGGGTAGTGCTTCATATGGCGAGCCATACGCTTCAAACGGTTAGTCAACCATCTACGCTCGTTCTTATAACGTAAGCTAGATTTATGCCTAGTAACGCGACCAATCTTCCGACCTTTCTTGCCCTTCTTCTTTCCGCCACCCTTTTTCAGGATTGCGTCAATTGCAGAACCCGTTGCTTTCGGTGTTCCTCGGCCACCCATGGTGATCCTATCCCAGTGCAGTCAGCACATTTCCAACGATTTGGTTCATTGTAGTATACGACCAGTCTACTATTCCTGCCACATATTACGCAACGTGGACACCGACAAATGAAACTTTGATGGGCTTCACATAGCCTTGGTATCATGTTCTTTCTCAGTGAAATCAACCTGATCTAACCAGTGATCATGCTCTTTCCATTCACCACAGATCCAACAAGAATACGACCCAGGATGAGTGTAGCCTTTCTTGTCCCCGTTAAACGAAAAGGGGATGGGCAGCTGACCGCCACCGCTGCCCCCAGACGCCTTCACGGCAGCGGCGAGCCATCCCACTACGGCACCACTCTCACGCCATGTGGCGGGGTCACGTGGAACGCCTCAGTGATTTCACGTTCAGTCTGTCTCCTGATCCAGCGCGCGTGGCTGATTGTTTTACTGTGGACCCGGAGCATGTACAACATCGCTAATTGCCGTTTCACTAGTCTAACGCGCTTTTGTACTCGGCGCAGTAGCTTCAAATTCTGATGATGACTCAAGGCTGCCCTGTAGTTTCGGAGTTCCCCTTCCAGGCTTCGCACAACTTCCAGCCACGCTTGATGCATCGCTGGTTTTTCTCTCTTGTCTTTTGATGGCATTGAACGGTCTCTTCTTGTGAGATTCCTTTAGTTGATTCTTCCAACCCAACGTCTTGAACGACTTATTCAGCTTCATTACCTAGCTCGTTTTCTGGTGATAAACTCCCTCCATGGAACGTATTCACCGGTTTTTCTATCCCAAAACTTCCACGACTGTGACTTAGGACCGGCGATGAACAGGGTCCAGCAGTCTTTCTCGATCAGATCAACTCTATGGAAATCGTCAGCCTTAATCGAATTCCATTGCCAAGGTCGGAATACTCTCCAGGTTAGAAACGTAGAATGCACATTAGTATAATTGTTTATGCGTCTTTCCTCTACGTAACCTCCAGCTAGAATCAACGAATATGACCACTTCCACGGATGGTTATGCAAAGCTGAGTCGTCATCGCTCATGTGAAACTTATGGAGCATGATATTGAACGGCAACCATGACCATCCGTAGCTCTCACCTTCATTCTGTCCTATAGAACTCCAAGTGCGAGGACCACCAAAGATGTAAAAACGAGATAGGTAAGGCTTACCGTCTGCCCTAGCTCCGATGATTCGTTCACGAAACAGCCTGCTCAGTCGTTCCAGTATCCATCGCATCATCCGGTCTTTCCTCCTCGATTACTTCGTATTCTACCCAGCTGATATTACTTAGACAAATACCGATTACTTCAACACGTTCCTTTTCGTGTGAGCCAATAGGAACAGGCTTTCTCAAGGTAGCGACAATGAACGGTGGCTCAAGTGAAAACTCCACGTGATCTCGTCTAACACTGAGTGATGTAACTGCTCGTGTACCCATACCACCTGAGTCAGGGGCAACATGAACTGCAACGATTCGTTTAGTCTTGTATGTCATATGTTTTTCTCCAGGTTAGATGAGCCAAGGCACGTATAAATTGCCATCTACGAAGTTAGGGTGGCGCTTATCAGTTGTCTCTTGTGTATAAGCCATAGGCCATTTCTTCAAGAGAGTTTCAGCGCCACGCCATCTCACTTTTCCGAATGTGGGGCTGGTTGGGTTTTGATCCTTCCTGTCTCGTGTATGATGAGTAAAGTAGATACTAAACGGATCGAAGCCACATGAGGTAACGAGTGATGAGGCCACCCCCAATCCTTGGAATGGTTCCTTCACGTAGATATAGTGAACTATATCGCGTGGCAGAGATAGAAGCAAACCCGTCTCCCACACAATAAATCCTAGTATCGTGTCTACATCCTCCGGTGCGTGAGCTACAACCGCACGGCACGATTGACGGATCAGGATACGCTCGATCACCGCATGGTGGTACTTGAAGTAAATCGGTGGAATGATTTGCGGCCTTTTTGTAAAGTCGCTTCCTTTGCGGTAGTTGTTCAACCAAGTAGAGACGATGAATGGCACGTCCTCGTTTTTGGCTGTTCGTATCTTGTGGGGAATCGTTTGACGGGCCACGCATCTAACTCTCCATTACAACAGAATAGTCATTCCATGTTCTCTACCAAATAGCCATTGCGCGCTGGAATATTGTCTGTTGCCATATCTTAGTGTCAACATTAGCTGGTGTGAGCAGTATAACTTCTACTGCTCTACCGCTCAATGTTTCCTCTTCTACCTTATCAACCCACAACGGTAAATCTCTACCAAATGGTGGATTAACGAATACGTTAGGGTAACTCCACCAAGCGCTTAAACCATCTACCGACTCATGGTGAGGGCCGTGCCAGTTCATTACAGCTAGATGACTAGACGGACTAGCGCATGGATCAAGCATGATCTTTCCACCAAATACATCACGTACACCTTCAAGTATCCATTCTGGAGTTTCCCAGTCAGTGTTTTTCGATGTAGCAATATGTCCAGCCATCACTTCACCGTCCGTAGCACGGAAACATCAGGTGCGGTTATGATGAGGCGTTCAGGACCATAGAACACCTTAACAGATCCATCAGGCTGAGTCTTGATATTGAGAGCACCTTTTGCTTCTGCTACCCCAGCGTCGATATCCTTTTGGTGAAGTACTAGTGACCCTCCAAGTTTCTTTGTGATTCCACACAAAACACCAATCAGAGTTCGTACGTACTGTTGCGTTTGAATCCGATCGGTACGCAGGAAACACAAGTCATGTGCTAGGAACTTCTGACCTGATTGTTGGTCTGTAACTTCGGTGGGATTGGCATCATTTATCGCTTGTTTACAGAAGCGACAGGTGTTCACTACAGGTTCAGGCATGGTTGGCTTCCTTGCTCGCTGGTTTTCTTACTGGGCGGTCTAGGTGCTGTCAAGTCATGTTCCTCACCGGTGTGAACATTGTAAATTCTACACACCCAGCGCGATCCTAGCTTACGCCAACCGTGAATCACTAACTGCCAGCTAGCATCATGTAATCTACGTTCTACAGGTACATCCTCATACTCTAATCCATGTATTTTCTTCAACCTAGTTGTAAGGTCATCGCCTATACAAGCCTGAATACCAACAGTAACTCCTCCACCAACAGCAACAATATCAATACAGCCGAATAAATCCTGACGAACTTTTGCATGCATGTTCCATTTCTCTACGATCCCACACATATAACCAAGTCTACGCATCAGTTTCAAGCTAAGCTGTGTAGGACTAGTACGTTTTTTCTTCTTCACCACTTGTTTGTCCACTGTTTGTTCTGAATGTAAAAGCATGGTACGTGAGGTCTCCTTAGTTTCTGTTTAGCTGCATATCTATGCACCTGCTTCTCATTTAGTTGCTCCAATTCATCCATCCATGAGTTTAGGGCGAACCCAGGTATCGCCCTATCTAAACACCACTTCACGAACCCGTTTTCCCGTGTTTTTTGACTGTTGAGGATACGCCTAACCCTACGGTAGTGGATTCTCTTGCCAGTATCTCTGAGATCGCAGATACAACGTGCCACCTGTTTAAGGTTAGCAAATACAAATTTCGTAGGCGATAACCTTTCCAGCGCCCACTCATTGTCATTTGGATCACGTAGTATCCTGCCCAGTATACTAGCTTCAACATCGAACCTCCAATCTAGCTCTTGTTGAGATTGGTTACTACCATTCGCTCTGGGATCCATTGTAGTCTTCCGTTAGCAGCAGGGCCATTCATATTCTTCTCCATTCTCCATCTAAGTTCGCGATCCTGTAGATTTAACTTCAAGAAGATAACTATGCGTGCTGCTTGCTCAACTTGTCCACTTCCATCTATGTCAGACAATTGAGGATTAGCTGCATCACCTTCTCGTCGCTCGATATACCTATTCATCTGACTTACTAGTATCGGAACGGCTCCGAGTTCTTTCGCGCAATCTCTATATTTCCTGGCTGCTACACCTCTTACTAGATCGTATCGCTCACCAAAACGGTCTGACGGATCTCTAACTATCTCACCTAAATGATCTGCAACGAATACCTTAGTTCCATGTTCTCGATGCATGCGTCGCATTCTAGCACAGATATCATCAATCGTTAATCCGTGTTCATCATCAATCCTCAGTCTATTCTGTGCTTCCTGGTGAAGTAAATATGAACGTGTCAGAAACTCTAAAGCCATCTTAGAGTCTCTAAACGCTTCGCTCTTGATATCCGCGTTCAATTGCTGAAATCTACGGACAGCATCATACCAGTCGTCTTCTAACCAAAAAGCACCGGCATTAACGCACGTAATCGCGAAGTGAAACAACATAGCCATTACAAAACTAGACTTAGCGTTACTTGGTCTAGCAGCTATGATAACTAACTCTCCTGGTCTGAATCCACCTGTATGCCTGTCGATACCTCTAAAACCACTAATGAAACTTATAGGTTTCCCAGACCTAATAGCTTCATCAAGTTCTGTACAATAATCAGCTGTTAATTCGAGGATGGATTTACATGGTCTACGTAGTGCTTTGTTCGTTTTTTCTAATACAGCTTCGATCTCATGACGTGCTGCTGTTGTTCCACTTGATTCACATATGCCAGGAATTCGATCTCCCAAAGCGGAGAGTTCTCTGAGTTCCCAGGTATCGCGTACCCTGTTAGCAAGAGGTCAACACTCCTCTTTGGGAACCACACTTCCTTTAGCCCAACCTGCAACTGCTGATCCGGCCAAACCGTCCTCAACGAGATGCGTCTGGACCGACGTAGCTGATACTGGAACGCCAGCCTTAATAAGGCTAACAACACTTCCATAGATTCTCCGTGCTAGATCATCCGTAAAATGCTCAGACGAAAGAAGAGAAGACGTTATGTAATCGTATGACTCAGGATGAGCTACGATCGAAAGCACTAGTGTACGTTCTGCTTTAGGGTCACTCAAAGACATTATCATCAGCCCTTCTTTCTACTAGCTTAACTGGTTTACATTTCTTTAACCAGTTGTCGATGAACCTATCCATATATTTAGTAGGTCTACCATTAGGA